>Ga0307518_10000963_pt1 | contig 21489 bp, 22 predicted proteins | sample 25_EM_MG_FD_203889 | JGI IMG/M metagenome (GOLD analysis project Ga0307518, IMG submission 203889) | Populus trichocarpa ectomycorrhiza microbial communities from riparian zone in the Pacific Northwest, United States - 25_EM | ecosystem: Host-associated > Plants > Roots > Unclassified | place...
TTATCCCTTGCTTACTGATCGCTTACAAAGCCCTTACAAAGCCCTTACCAATCACTTACCAATCCTTGACAAATTCTGCTTATTCCCTTCCCTTTTTGTACTATAATGCTGTGTCCCCCCATGTATTCAAACCCCTGGGCTCAGCCCAGTGGAAGAGGGCCCAATTGTACGAAATTATCCCTCTCTCAGTCTCTCTCAGTCAGTATCCCCTCAGTACTTTGAGTCTTGTAGGCTTCAGTGAGGGTCTAAAGGCTCTGATATCTCAAGTTTATTCAATCTATTCAAGTCCAAGTGTTTCTCTAGGCTCAATCAGAGTCTAGCCTGTCAATCCTTCATCTCCAATTGCTTCTGGACATCAGGAGCCCCCTTGCCCCTTTGCTGCACCAATCTCTAGGTGTAGTATTGCTACTTCAGTCCCAGTCAACTCAATCCCCACTTTGACACTTCCTAGGCTATAGGAAGAGTCCAGACACCTGTCCCCTTCATCTTCTATTGCTCCTGTACCTCAGGAGTATCCTGTATCTCTGTCTGCATCACCCTGTTGGTGTAGATCCCCTCTCCCCCTCCTCAGCACATCCTCTCTGGACACTGCAGAGGTAAACCACCACTCACACATTTTCATAGTCCTTTGTTGGTGTTGTGTTTGGGTTATTACTCCGACCCAAATCCACACTTTGACTCACAGCGATCAAGATATTCTTGGATAAATTTTGATATTTCTCATTTAGACTTCATGAGCCTGACTACAATGTGATGGGAATAGGTGTTGACAAAGGTGGCGAAGTAGTAGTCGCCCATCCGCGTTGCTGTATCAACAGGGCCACAAACGTTCAAGTATGTTGTGTGCAGCGGGCATGGATCTTCAGATCACGGAGGTGCCCTTTTGGCATAGGTTGCCTCATCAGAGCATTGTGCCATGGAGAGTATGTATAGTGCATCCTTTTTATATGCTGTTCCGATTGTCTCTTGACCATTTGTAATTTGGCAGGATCGCGTGCCAAAAATTACTTGAAGGTTGTGCCTAGCAACACATGAGACGGACAGTAAATTCTTGTCCAATACTGGGACATGATAGACGTCCCGGAGGGTTAAGACCCTTCGGCAACCGTCTCCAATATATACCAATAGACGAACATCTCCAGTTCCTGTCGCGGGGATGGTTCTGCCATTGCCAAGACCAATGAACTGGGGAGGCCACAATGGCCAATATGAATCAAATAAATTGTGTTCCGAGCACATGTGTGTGGACACGCCAGAATCAACGATCCAGTCCCTTTGAGTAGGGGTGCTGGCTAGTCATTGTGCCATAAACAGACACAGTGGAGGTGAGTGGGTTAGTCCTGCTTTCGTGACATGAGCCACTAACTCCCTTTTCTCATCTGTTTTTTCTTTTGATGCATCATCTTTTGCCTTCGAGCATTCGGTGGCCTTCTTCCAACACTCATCCTCGGTATGGCCATTTCTCGAGCAGTAAGTGCACAACTTCTTTCCTTTATCCTCCTTAACCCCCTTTTCCTTTCCCTTCCCTTTAGGTCGTCCTGTCGTCTTCGCAGCAAGAGCCAAAAGGGTAGAAGAAACCTTTCTCAACTTCTCTTCGATCAGGACCTGATTTATTACAGCATCTGTCATAAGTTTGTCATCGGCAGCCATTAAAATGGTCTGCAGGGTGGAATATGAAGGTGGGAGCGAGATTACCATAGCTATTGCGATAAGGGAGTCTTCAAGTGGCTGGCTGAGTGTCTTCAGCACATTGGCCTTTTGCCGCATGGAGTTTAACTGGGTCTCCATAGACTCATCGTCTGAGAGCGTGCTGCAGAAGAGCTCGCTTATAAGGTAGGTGATAGACTGTTTCCCTTTTCCCTCGTAACGCTCACTCAACTTCCTCCAGGCTTCTGCAGACGTCATTGTGTACAGCACCCCACTAAGGGGCTCATCCTTTAGGGTAAGAGTAATTTGGGCATGGGCTTCTCGGTCCTTCGAGAGCCACTCTTTGCTTTCGATCGGGTGAGTCATCTCATTCAGCTGGGCTTCATCTCCACTAACAATATTCTATAGGCCTCAGATGCCTAGAACCATTTGGACACGAAACTTCCACATCTGGAAGTTTGTTCTGTCATTTTCCAGTGAAGGCACGTCGTACAAATGACTTGAACCTGCAGATTTGACTGCTGCTGATGCAGCTACAGTCAAAGACTTCATTTTCCCAGCCGTTGAAGCTGAGGATGGGCCAGACATGTTTCACGTAGGAATAGTTTAGATAGTGCTGTTGCTTGTCTAGTTTATAAGCCAGCGGGGCTCATAACCTTTTGTGAGTTGGCTTGCACAGGGAACTAGACAGAGGCAATAAAGCTAAGTAGGTTAGTACTAAATAAATGAATGTGTGAGTAGGTATCTTACCTCAGTGTTTCGTCTTCAAACACTGAGGTGAAAAGAATCTCCAAGCACAGTGGAAATAGTCCGTGCTTACATAAGGATGCTCGTCGCACCAATAAGGAAACTAACAGTAAGTGCCAAAGAATGGTAGTGACAAGATGGGAGTTTCAACAAGAGCCTGGCAGAAGTATTGCACCAACTTGCTGCAAGCAGCAGTGGTGATGAGGTATGTCATAATCTGGAATCTTTCTTATCTGATCATATGTCCCAAGGTCATGTTTTCAGAGGGAGCGATTGCAAGCAAGCTTCCACCAAAGGTCCCAGGTGCCAGAGACAGCTGCAAGGTTCTGCTCCATGATTTCAAGAACCTTGATGTGAGGTCTCTGGCAAAGGCAGGTCAACTCGAATTTTGTTGTTATATCACCATCATTGAGGCATTCCCGTTTCCAAACAACAAAGAAACAATCTGTTGGAAGTCAGTCGTTGAGGCTGCTGCAAAGTCTGAGACACTACAGGCCACACTGGATTTGATTGGAAGGGTCATTGTTGTTTCCATCAAGAGGGATCTTATTGATTATGCAAGTTCTATTGCTTTCCCCTGTCTAAACTCATTGGTTCCATTTCTAGGTGTGGACAGGTGCCTCCCAGGTGAGGGGTGAGCTCATGCATAAGGCTCGCAGCATGGTTCCCCTTTCATACGGACTGGGGGGGATGGTAAATGACACACTGAAAATTAACAAGGTCGTCAAATGGCTAGTTGAAGATCTCAAGTTCATCCACCCGGACATTGATATCAACGTACTTTTCGTTTTAATGAGACTTTTTGCTGAGCACATTGGCAGGCAATGACTTGCGACAAGCACAAGCCTTGGCAGAATTCGATTTTTGGTGACTTGATTCAGTCACAATGGTGGGGACTGAAAGGAGATGCCAAAAGGCTCAGCCCCTCCAGGGACAACGTGTATAATAATGTTCCTATTGCTATGTTGGCATTGGTCTGCACACTTACCGGTCTCCCCATTAAAGGCAACCTGGATTTTAACGATGGACAGTACAGGGCAAGGTATGCATCACCAAATGCTTCCTCATCACACTTACCCTCACAGGTGGAACTATTATTCAAGTATCTTAGCGGAGTTCCATCAGAAAAGTCCCAGCTATATTCGCAAGGTTGCACGCAACATTCAGGAATCAACTGGGTGAGCATTATCGTGTTTTCTTTTTTTTCTTCCTCACCAGCAGTCTAGCTATCCTACTGCCAAAGGCCGATCAAACAAAGGACAGTATGATTTTGATGCCTTGGAAGAAAGTGCACTTGCAGAGGATGTAGAGTAAATTTGTTGTTTGTACTGTGTGCATTGATGCTCTGCTGTATACAACATGTTGTATTCTTTTGTTGATCCTAGAGGGTGAAATAGCTCTGAAAGGCAACTAAAAGCCATCTATAGGAAAGGGTCCGGCAGGAGAAAGGTGTGCTTTCGATTGAATCTGAGATGCTGTACAGCCTATAAGGTCATTATATGGTGCAATAGTCTGCTTGAATATAGGCTGTAAATCAGATTGGAATTCTTGAAGGCACTTTATAGACAACAGAAGGAGGCTAATAAAGGGCTTATAGTAGAATCTAGAGAGCTATATGTGTGCTATAGATGGGAAACATTGGTAACATAAATAAGCTATAGATTGCATACAGTTTGTTATATATATTGTTGGTGAAATTAATATTGATAGATGTGTCATAGATTACCCTTTGATGTCATTTTTACCCTGTAAACAGGAGACTTTCCTATATATGACTTTGGAACTTTCCATAAATTAAAGGCACATAAAGCCACCTATAGTGTCAAGATCACAATTAAGTCTTTGTAATGGTATGGGGGTTTTTCCTGATTGTGTGCACAGCCAATGCCACAGCAAAGTCATTGTCATTGTCGACCACCAGTGCGATGGACAGCCAGAGCCACGACTTAAACCACCACCTCCACCAGCAACAACAATGATGATGCAACGCACATGGCCAATGCCACAGCAGAGGTGTCATCATTGTTGTTGTCTACCACCAGCATAACAGATAGCCAGAGCCATGACATGGACCAGCAACAATGACCACAACTGTTACGACCATGTCCAACTCCAGGCCTTATCCAGTTACTCTGGTCGCATTGCAGCTCTACAGCTCAACTCCAGTTGCACATCACTTACTCCAGTCATGGTCGCGCAGTTATACCTCCCTTAAGTACAACCCTTGGTCTAATCCCTATTCAGTCCTTACTACACCTCACTGTCTACCCTGCCTTGACGTGAGTTCTCCGTGTACCCGTTATATCCTTCACCTTGTATCATTTTCACCGGACCTGGTTTATTTTACCCAGACCTGACCTAGTCCCAACTCCGGTTGTTCCTTGTCCGCCTTTCAGGCTGTTTACTTGTCACCGTAAATGTCAGAACCGGTTCCTCCGACGAACTCCAACACAAGCGGAGTTAAGTGCGAAGGGTTGTCCACAACAGGCGGAGGAGATGTGGAGGTGTTGAGGACTTTGGCTTCAGCGTATGTGCTGCACCCTTGCAATACCTGCGTCCTCTTATTTCGGAGGACTTAAGGACAGAGTGACGGAGGTCCGACCTTGGTCGGAGTTGCCAGAAGGCAGAGGAGAACTGAGGAGAACAGAGGGGAGTTCGCAGGAAGTATTCAAGATGATATTCGAACTGAGGGACAATCCCCTCAGCATGCGGAGTACTTATACTTTACATCGGATATGTATAGTAACCAAGAAGCGGAGGAGAGACATAGCAGAGACGTAGCTAAGAGTCTGCGGATGACAAACGGATGAGTAACATACACGGAATGGAGATCAGTGATAAGTGTAATGGATCAAAAGGTTAACAGGACACAGCTTATGAGTAATCAGATCTAATCTAAAAAGGGAACAAGGGGAATAGGAATGGAAGCGGAACAGAAGCATACAATAACCAGAGGCATAAGTGAGACAACCCTAAGGGCAAAACCCAACGAACTACCACACGGGACTCTGAGGAGGAATAGGATGCGAGTGTCTTAGAGCAAAGACCCAAAGAGAGCTCGAATGGAGAGCCTCTGGGTGCTGGATTGCAGCAGTATATATACTACACTACACGTGTCCTGTGCGAGGCTATCCATGAGGCTGTATGCTGTACGAAGCTACGCTAATGACGCCGAGGGATACAGCATGCACAGCGCAAGGCTGTGGTCCAGCCAGTTCTACAGATAAGGTGCACTAGATAAGACGCTACGATAAGATAAGATGTCATCTAATCACAGATTAGATAAGATAAAAAGTGAGACCGTTACACTACTCCCCCCTTAGGTGCAGGATTCCAGACTGCAAAAGGAAGGGTCGCATACGGTAAGATTCTCGGGCATCCGAGTAAATAACGAGTCGAAGTCCGACTGCACCATACGAAGCTTGCAAGGGGCAGAAGGGTTCTCTTTATAAAAACGCTCAACTACCAGAGGAGAATTCTTCAAGTTCGACGAGGGTTCCCACGTTCTCTCGTGTTCTTCATACCCTTTCCAATGTACCAAGTACTGGAGCTGGCGTCGATAAATACGGGACGCTACAATATAGTCCACTTCGTACTCTTCATCGCGTTCTTCAGAAACGTGTACCGGACCGGGCCGGGATACGGGTTGTCCAGGGAGTGGACCTAAATAAGGTTTAACTCGAGACACATTCACTACCGGGTGAATCCGAAGAGTTTTCGGGAGCTTAAGCTCGACCGTGTTCGGGGTTACTCGAGTGACCTCATAGGGGCCAATCCATTTTTCCGTAAGTTTCCTAGAAGTACGATTCAACATACGAAGGTTGTCCGTTGAAAGCCAGACTTGCTGACCAATAGTATAATCCGGGGCAGGATTTCTATGCTTATCCGCCTGAAGCTTCATGTTGCGTTTAGCCTTCTCAGAAGATTCAACGACTTTATTAAATATGGCAGCAAAGTCCTTAGCCGCTGGGGCTACTGTCTGCACTGGTTCTACACCCATGCGCAGGGAATAACTCCGGGTAATTCCAAATGGGGAATCAGTAGTGACCTCTGAGACCGTGTTGTTCCAAACGAACTGGGCAATCTTGATCCATTTAGCCCAATCGTTTTGTCGATCGTTGACATAGGTCCGAAGGTACTGATTAATTTCGCGGTTCAACCGCTCCGTTTGTCCATCTGTTTGCGGGTGGAACGCAGTAGACATTTTTCGCTTTATGCCTAAAAGTCTATACAACTCCCCCAGGAAGTTGCTCGCAAAGACCGATCCACGGTCAGACACCACGGTGCTTGGTAGACCGTGCTGGCACCACACGTGGTCTCTAAATAACTCAGCAGTCGACAACGCGGTTTCTTCTTTCGTGCACGGCACAAAGACTGCCTCTTTTGAGAACCGGTCGACGACCACTAATACATAATTATAACCGAGGGATTCCGGCATCTCGGTAAAGTCCATTGTGACATCAAGCCACGGTCCTTCTGGGACAGGGAGATGAAGGAGACTTCCAGAAGTCTTTTGGTTCGAAACCTTCGACTGCTGGCACTTTTGACAGTGCTTCACGTAGGTCTGAATCTGTTCCTTCATTCCTTTCCAGGTATAGTGCTTCCTGAGCGCATTAAACGTAGCTTTGACACCCTTATGTCCGGCAACAGGTGTGTCATGGAAGTCCGTAATTAGCGACTGGCGCTCTTCGTAAGCCTGATCAGTGACGTCGATTGACTTAATAGATACTGGGTTCAACAAGGTTTGATCCTTGTTATCTTCGGAACTAGAGACGTAATAGTCCGACCGCCTACTAAGCGGATCTGCAACGTGCATCTGGGTTCCCTTTTTATAAATTAACGAGTAGTTGAAGCGCGTCATCCACATCTGCCAGCGCGCTTGGCGCTTAGAGAGGTTCTGCGACTTCGTGAAGTATGTTAAATTATGATGGTCCGTGTAGATCTCAAAGGCATAAGGAGTGGCCTCGAGATAATGGCGCCAGGCCTCTGTTGCTTTTATAATGGCCAGCATTTCTTTATCGTGAATAGGATAGTTGCGTTCCGGCGGTGTCATAGAGTGCGACATGTACGCTACTGGTCTGAATTCGCCGTCCTCGCACTTAACGGATATCACTCCCCCGACGGCGAACTCAGACGCATCAGTCTCGAGGCGGAATTCGCGGTCCTGGTCGGGGTACTGAAGTACCGGTGCACGAGTAAAAGCAGCCTTCAAGGCTTCAAACGCAGCACGTTCCCTGTCACCGGAGTGAAACACAATGTCCTTACACGTCAAGTCCGTCAATGGCCTAGCCATGATTGCATAGTCCTTAATAAAGCGTCTATAGAAGTTGCCGAGACCTAAGAATGCCCGAACCTGCTTAACATTCGTCGGCTCAGGCCACTTCAAAATAGCGTTAACCTTTTCAGGGTCCATCTTTATACCATCACGTGAGACTATCATTCCGAGGAAGTCGACTTCGGTTATGCGGAAGCGACACTTCTCAGGTTTGACAAACAAGTCATTATCACGTAGACGTTTCAAGACTTCAAGCACGATCCTGTCATGCTTTTCCTGATCGTCCGTGTTCATAAATATCATTAGGTCGTCAATATACACCACGCAGACATCAGACATATCGTGGAAGATCTCGTTCATCATCTTCTGAAATGTTGTGGGTGAATTACATAGACCGAAATACATAACAACGGGCTCAAAAGCCCCCTTGTGCATTACAAACGCAGCTTTCCACTCGTCGCCCTCCTTGATGCGGACGTTGTTATATCCCCACCGAAGATCCATCTTCGTGAAGAGTTTACATCCTCTCAACTTGTCAACAAGCTGACTGATCAAGGGCAGCGGGTAGTTATTTTTAATGGTCCACTCATTTAAATAACGATAGTCCTGAACCATGCGCTTTTTGCCGTCCTTTTTTGGGACAAAGAAGACAGGGGAAGTCTGAGGGGAGATGGATGGGCGAACATATCCTTTCGCAAGCTGATCGTCGACAAAATCCTCAACTTCTTTCTGTTCGTCCACCGACAGGGGTATCAAACGCCCTTTCTTAGGTGGGAAATCCTCCCTGAGATCTATGCCATGATCCCACGGCTTTCTAAGCGGCATGCGTTCTGACGACTTCTTCGAGAAGACATCTAAATACTCCCAGTACTCTTGGGGTACGAGCTTCTGAGCCTCCTCGAGGGTTGTCTCATCAATAGCAACCTTTGACTCGTGGGCCTTTAAAGCCTGAACCCAAGTTTCCTGAGATTCGTTCTGACGTAATAACTTAGCGAAGCGTGTCTCCAAAAGTGACTTGCACTCGGGAGGACACCTAGTTAAATTAACTTGTCCGGTTACCCAGTCAATATCGGGGTTATGCTTTTGAAGCCAGGTGTGGCCGAGGATAAGGGGGACCTTTCCAAGGCAAGTGACGGCACACCAAAGCTTTTCAGCGTGTTTCCCAATACCAACTGTAAGTAATACATAATGCGTGATATCGCCTTCCTGGTTCCTGGTGCCATCCACGTTAAGCACTGGAACGGGCTTTACCAGCTTAGATAACTGTAAGCGCCTTTCAAGAGCCCAGCTCTTGTCAACAAAACAACCGGTAGTGCCACTGTCTAGCAGGGCGTCTACTTCAATAATGTTAAGAGGTCCGCGAATGCGGACGGGTACCGTCACTTCACGTTCCATAGTGAAGGACCTTCACAAGTCCAAGAAAGAAACTTCTTCGGTTCCGGTGGGGCTTTCCGGTTCCTCAGATGCCAAAGGGGAAGAAGGAACATTATCCGACAGGGAATTAAGCACACGCGATTTAACCTCCGGTGCCGAGCCCTTTGCAGGGACTCCCTTAGAGGGTGTAATAGATACAGAGGGATCACTACAGTCCATAGTATCTACAGACAGAACAGAGTACCTGTTAAAAGAGACGGGAAGCGGGGAGGGTATAGAAGCACATTTTTTGTGTTGTTTTTTTTACTTTTTCTTTTAGGCGAGAGATGCGGTATTTATAAATATCCTGTGCTTCAGGAGACTTAGCACAAGAGAGACGATAGTCCAAGATTCTCACAGCCGAGTCCAAAACAGATTCGAGAGCGAGGGTGCCCGTTGTGTCCTCACTCTCTAATCTTTTAAATTCTTGAAATAGTCCCTCATTTCGGAGAAGGACATGCCGCGAACAGCATTGATGCGTTCGTCAGCTGGTTCGGCCTGTGCGGCCCGGGTTTGCTGGGGTTGCCCTTGACGCGGGCGACGCGGTTGGCTACATTCGCGAGCGATGTGACCAAAACCCTGGCAATTGTAGCATTGGAGCCCTTTACTCCTTTGCTGACCTTGCTGCTGAGCAGCGCTGATGTCCATTGGGACGCCGGGCGTGCGGGACTAAGGCGGGAAGCTCGAAACGTACGGCGGCGTGCGAGCGGGAGGGTAGGGTCTGCTTCGATGTAGAAGTGAGGGTTGTCGAGGAAGAGGTCGGCGAGGTTTTCGACAACTCGGGAGTAACGCGTAAAGGAGAGGTACGTCTGCTCAATCCTTTGGAAGTCTGCTTCTCTGGCAGCTTCCTGAGCGGGCGTAAGAGGAAGGGGGTAACGGGTATCGTAGGTGACTGTCAGGCAACCTGCCTGACTAAAGGAGTATTCGTAGGGATGTATGGTGACTAGCGGTAAGGTAACGTAGGAGTAAAAGTATTTCTGGGACTAGATCCCCACAGGTGTTCCAATGAACTAAGCGTAAGCCTCTATTCGCCTGTCGCGCTCGCCGGGTCAGGGCAGTGGCACAGCTATGCAGAAACAAACGGCCACTGGCTGCAGATCACGGGTCTACCTCTCCACGGACGGAGGAACTACGGTGTGACTATGGCTCAATCTCCTTGCGGGTGCGAACCGCGCTTGAATGGGAGCCGCCCTACAGACACCAGGCACGACCCTGGGCTGGTGTATGATACGTAAGGATAACGGTACTAAAAACTCCCAAACCCAAGAGGGCTACAGGGAACGGCACTAAAGGCTGGCCGTGTACGAACGTGAACGGTGCGAAACAAAGCTCCTTAACCCTGGAGTCCGGGTATAGTTGCTCTATAAGGCTGAGCAAGCGCGTGGTAGACAAAGTGGTGAATGGGTAGATTCGAGCTCTAGTGAGACAACCCTAAGGGCAAAACCCAAAGAACTACCACACAGGACTCTGAGGAGGAATAGGATGCGAGTGTTTTAGAGCAAAGACCCAAAGAGAGCTCGAATGGAGAGCCTCTGGGTGCTGGATTGCAGCAGTATATATACTACACTACACGTGTCCTGTGCGAGGCTATCCATGAGGCTGTATGCTGTACGAAGCTACGCTAATGACGCCGAGGGATACAGCATGCACAGCGCAAGGCTGTGGTCCAGCCAGTTCTACAGATAAGGTGCACTAGATAAGACGCTACGATAAGATAAGATGTCATCTAATCACAGATTAGATAAGATAAAAAGTGAGACCGTTACAATAAGTGTGGAACTATTTACTAAAAGGAGACGGAGCGTTCATTGTCGGAGCAGAGATGGATACGTAGCGTTGGAGGTGTCCAATTGCGATCGGACTTGAGTCTACAACAGTCTAGAGGCCTTGCGGAGTTACGAGGCGTCACGCGGTTGTGACAGTAAATACTCATCCCTAGTTCTTACTTAGTATAAGTACTCTGTAGTTTATTCTGTATACCTCAGTCTGAAATCAACCATAGTCATCTACTCCCGTTCTCGTCCGTCTCCATCTTCCCCTCTTGACTGGAACCTACACAAGGGATCAACGCTCGTTATCCTTAGTCGTTGAATCCACGCGGTCACCAACTCCAGCCGGACTAACCTCTTGTCCAGCCCTCTGCTCTCTTCCTTCATCTGGACTTGACTGGACCCCCTACCGGAGTAGACCCGGACTTGACAGTATTTCAGACTCACACTTGTGTGGGTTCACTATCCCAAACCTCATACACAAACTATTTTCCATTTCCTTATGACCATGACTACACATTCTTGTGCTTGTACCGCTGCAGCACTTGCTGAAGAAGCAGGTGCAGTAAATGATCTCCATCTCTCTGCCGCCCAACAAGCCCTGTCTAACCACAGGCAACCTCCATCTTCTGTTAGCCAATTCCGGAGCTTCACAGCTTGAAACCCCACAGCATCTGTGACTCCACGTTGAGATGCTGCATCTCAGAGCCTTTGTGGTTCTGCAGACTTAGGTCACCATGAATCTGTCTCTGGTGATCGGTTTCCCTATCATCGCGACTCCACCCTGGAGCGTTGCGAACCTGGTCGTTTCCAATGGTTCGGCCCTGAGGATGGTCCTGGAGATGATCCGGACGACCCTGGAGATGACAACAACAACAACAACGAATTCCTCGACGCCACGGAAGAGCTAGACCCTAGTCTGGCTGTCTTCCACAATCTTGCCGTCGCCATCAATCACCTCTCCCATTCCTCCCGCCAGACCAACGACTCTGTGCCAAAGTCCGGGAACCGGACATCTTCGATGGTATGGACCCAAAAAAGCTCAGGACCTTCCTAGTCCAGTGTGAGCTATGTTTCCAGGATCGAGCCAAGGCATTCCACCTTGATAGGGCAAAGGTAACTTTCGCCCAATCATATCTAAAAGGGATGACTCTAGAATGGTTCGAACCAGACCTGCTGAACTCCAGTGATCCGGCTGACCGTCCATGCTGGATGGAAAGTTGGGTCCACTTTGTTGCTGAGCTCCAGAGTACCTTTGGACCTCATGACCCCATCGCTGATGCAGAGCATCAACTCAAGCATCTCCAGATGAAGGATGCTCACCCCGTTATGCGGTACATAGTAGACTTCAACCGACTCGCCTCCCAGGTCCAGGACTATGGAGATGGCGTGCTCCGCCGCCTGTTTTACTCCAGTCTCCCGGATCGTCTCAAGGATGAAATTGCTCGAGTTGGGAAACCCCTGACTCTACATGGGCTTAGGGCCCTTTGTCAAGAGATTGACGCGCGCTATTGGGAGCGCAAAGACGAGATCTCTCGTACAACAAAGACCCAATCCACCTCATCCCCTACCAAGCCCTCCAACTCCGGAGGCAACTCATCTAACTCCGGTCAGGAGAAATCCAAGACCGGTAACTCCCCCAGCTCCGCCAACTCTGGCTTGTCCAAGACGACCAGCAACCAGTCCTCCTCTGGTTCCAGACCGGACTTAACCAACAAGCTTGGTAAGGACAGGAAGCTGACCACAGACAAGCGTAAACGGCATCTGGACAACAACCTCTGCATGTTCTGTGGAGGTACTGGTCACTTCGCAGACAATTGTCCTAAGAAGACCAAAAAGGCCAAGGCTCATGCTGCGGCCATCGCTGCTGAGTCCAGTAAAACGGACTCTACTAACTTGGGTGCCAACTCTGAGTCAAAAAAAGAGTAAGCAGCTCCCAGACCTCCGCACAACCGGCGAGCTGCATTGACTCTGGAAGTGCACCCAAGGAGGCTCGCCTCAACGCATCCACTCTTTACGATCCTAACTCCCTTATGCCTCATGTTTTCCTTTTGTCTTACGATTTACCAGAACTCTGTGTGCTTGTGGACTCTGGTTGCACGCACTGTTTTGTAGATACCCAATATGCTCTCGGACACTCCCTCTCCACTTACTCTGTTCCTCCGATTGTACTCCGGCTCTTTGCTGGTACCTCAAATTTTGTAATTACTCAAGCTGTCAATCTATCAGTGAAATTCCCTGCATCCAGTGATGTCACCCCTATGACCTTTTATCTCACTCCGTTAGACTCTGAATGCTTGATTGTCCTTGGACATAACTGGCTCACCCGCTACAATCCGTTGATTGACTGGGTACTGAGCAGTTTAACATTCCAGACCCCTGCACCAAGTTTGCTAGCGCCCCCGTCGACCCCCTCTCCGGTTCTGTCCAGTAACCCTGACTCTGCCCTCTCTGGCCAGTCTACCCCAGGCCCAGCACCATCTGTTGACACTCCGGTTTGCACCCCTCTGCACATCTCTCTAATCAACGCAGCCACATTCGTGCATGTGTGCAAGTTAGAGGGATCCACCAAGTACCAACTTCAACTGTGCCCCTCTGATTCAGCAAAGGCTCGTTCTTCCTCCACCTCTACTCCGCTGGACTTGGACATCGTCCCTCCGGAGTATCGTGATTACACGGACATGTTCAGTAAGGCGAAGGCCTCTGAACTTCCCCCGCATCGTGACTACCATCTGAAGATTGACCTTGAAGAAGGTACCTCTCCTCCTTTGGGAACTCTATACTCACTGTCTCCGGTTGAGCTCTCCACTCTCTGGACCTTCATCGACGAGAATCTTAATACAGGTTTCATCTGTCCTACCACTTCCTCCCACGCTGCTCTGGTCCTCTTCGTAAAAAAGAAGGACAGCTCACTCCGCCTCTGTGTTGACTTCCGAGGCCTAAACAAAATTACCAAGAAGGATTGCTATCCACTCCCCCTTATCTCTGACCTACTAGACTCCCCTAGCCGTGCTAAGATCTACTCAAAGATTGACCTCCAGCACACGTACCATCTAGTCCAGATTGCTCCGGGCGATGAGTGGAAGACCGCCTTCCGTATGCGCTATGGGTCCTACAAGTGGTTAGTAATGCCCTTTGGCCTCACTAACGCCCCTGCAACATTCCAGCGCTTTGTCAACACTATCTTTGCTGACATGCTGGATGTCTGCGTTGTCATATACCTCAATGACATCCTCATCTACTCCGAGGATATGGAGTCCCACCAGCAGCATGTCCAGGAAGTGCTCTGCTGTCTCTGGTTGCATGGCCTCTTTGCCAAACCAGAGAAATGTGAGTTCCACTCAGACTCGGTAGAGTATCTTGGCTACCGCCTATCTCCGGATGGTCTAACTATGTCTCCGGACAAGATCCAGACCATCTCCGACTGGCCTGAACCTCAAAAGGTAAAGGACATCCAGTCCTTCTTGGGCTTTGCCAACTTCTACCACCGGTTTATATTCAATTACTCGGACATCGTGGTCCCTCTCACACGGCTCACCCAGAAAGATGCTCCTTGGAATTTCTCTGAGGACTGTCAATGCTCTTTCAATGTTCTCAAACATGCCTTCACTACTGTGCCCATCCTCACCCACTTCATTCCGGATACCCCTATCATCGTGGAAACTGATGCCTCTGACTACGCTGTCGCTGGTATCTTGTCTATCACTTGTGCCGACGGAGAGATTTGTCCGGTCGCCTACTACTCCCGGACCTTGACTGCTCCGGAGTTAAACTATGACACCCATGATAAGGAACTACTTGCTATCTTCGAAGCTTTCCGGAACTGGCGCCATTACCTTGAGGGCTCCGCCTCCCCTATTGATGTCATCACGGACCACAAAAACCTTCAGTATTTCTCCACCTCAAAAGTACTGTCCCGCTGGCAAGCCCAGTGGCCTGAATTTCTATCACAATTTAATCTTGTCATTCACTTCCGCCCTGGTAAGCTCGGTGCCAAGCCTGACGCTCTCACTAGATGATGGGACGTCTACCCCAAAGAGGGGGATAGTGGCTACGCCCGGGTTAACCCCCAAAACCTTAGGCCGGTGTTCACTCAAGAACAGCTCACTAATTCACTCCACGCTACTTACCTAGAGTTTCTGGTCCTCCGTGCAGTCGCAATCATAGATGTGAAAACACTCCATAGCGACATCCTCTCTGCACTACCCTCTGATCCCATTGCCCAGGTCCACCTTGCAGATCCACCAAACTCTTGCTGGTCTACCGACAAGGCTGGTTTCCTTCGACTAGACGGTCGTATATACGTACCGGACTTGGATGATCTCCATCTCTGGGTACTCTGGTATCAACACAATCACCCACTCGCTGGTCATTTTGGGCAAAACCGGACTCTAGAACTAATCCGGCGTGAGTATACTTGGCCTGGTCTCCAGACCTTCGTCAAAGACTATGTCCGGTCATGTACCTCCTGCACTTGCTAAGACACCATGCCATTGACCCTATGGGTTACTAAAACAGCTCCCTGTGCCGGAAAGACCTTGGAACTCCATATCCATGGACTTCATTGAGCAGCTCCCTGGCTCTACCAGATTCACAGCTATCCTGGTCATAGTAGACAGGCTTTCTAAGCAAGCCATATTCATTCCTACTCATGACACCATCACTAGCCCGGAGCTTGCGAAGCTCTTCCTACTCCACATGTTCTCCAAGCATGGTGTCCCCACCCACGTCACCTCAGATCGTGGTACCGAGTTTGTCTTGCACTTCTTCCGGTCACTCGGAAAGGCTCTCGACATGCGCCTCCACTTCACCTCCGGTTACCACCCAGAGGGCGATGGCCAGACAGAGTGGTCTAACCAGACACTGGAACAGTACCTCCGGATCTACTGCAACTACCAGCAGGACAACTGGGCAGACCTACTCCCACTGGCGGAGTTCGCATACAACAACGCACCTAGTGCAACCACCAGAGTCTCGCCGTTCTTTGCTAACAAGGGCTACCACCCTAACATCTCTGTCTACCCAGAACGCGACATAACTTCTGTGAGGGCTCGTGACTACGCAGTCAACCTTGAGTCACTGCACCAATACCTTCAAGAAGAAATGGCCAACGCACAACTTCGCTACCAAGGTCCAGCTGATGCCAAACGCACTCCGGCACCGGACTTCAAAGTAGGCGATCAAGTATATGTGAAAGCCAAATACTTCCGGTCTACTCGACCATCCAAAAAGCTATCAGAGAAGAACTTGGGTCCCTATGCTATCATAGTGCAAGTAGGCTCCCTCTCTTTTACACTCCACCTTCCAGATTCCATGCACGCCGTTCACCCCATCTTCCATGTCTCCCAACTTGAACCGGCCATACCTAATACCATACCAGACCGGATACAACCTCCTCTGCCACCAGTGGAAGTTGATGGCGAACCAGAGTTCGAGATCTCTGAGATCCTCGACTCCAAGGTTGACCGTTGACACAGATCGTGCAAGCTACTTTACTTGGTACGATGGTCCGGTTACAAAGGAACTGACAAAGAAATGTCATGGCTTCTTGCCACTGAACTTGGCAACGCAACGGAACTCTTAGAAAATTATCATGTCCAGTACCCAGACAAACCCGGACCACTCGCGACCATGTAGTATTACTCTCGCCTCCGTTTCCTTTATCTGTTTCTCTTATCTGTTTCCCCTATCTGTTTCACTCTGTAATATCACTCACTAGACTCAGATCACTTTTCTTTATAAACAAAAGTAAAGAACTAATTTACATTCTATTTACAAGACCCGGACTGGACCAACTACTCCAGCACACCGCTGCCATGGTTCTCCTGCTCCTCATGGAGCCCCTGGACTTCCTGTTTGACTTCCTCCGGGTCGACCTCCACCCCACTGTCCTCCGACTCCTCATCTTCGTCCCAGGGCGCCATAAAGAATCAGCACTCCTTGAGAAAAGTCTTGAGGCTCGCAGTCAGCCGCTCGTTCCCTCTCGCCACCGAGCGAGTGGCATCCGCGACCCGGCACATCTGCCCAGTCATCTCCTCCATGGCCCCGGTCAGCCTGTCTAGCTGCTCCAGGAATGGTCCAGGGTCAAACCTGGACCGTTTCCCAGATGGCCCCGGCACCTTGACAATGTCGTCATCGTTGATGACGACCTTGGCGACCGTCTTTTTCTTCTTCCTCTTCTCCCCTCCTCGCAGCAACGTCACAACTACCTTCCCTTTGCCCTTGTCCACCACCAGACCTGGACCCCCCACCTCCGGCCACTTGCACCGCTCCTTGAGCCCCACGCACTTCATACACGTGCATTGCTTGGGCTTCTCTGGGTCCCGTTCACACTTGGCCTTGTGCTTGACACAACGAACACAACTGCCAGGAGGTTAATAAAAAATCATAAATAAGGAAAAAAGATTACTTACCGGGCTCCTTTGCTCCAGTCATCACTTGGACCTGCCTCTGGCTCTTCCCTCACCCTTTTCTTTGACGCCTCTTGCGCCAGTGCCCTCTGCCTCGCTGCAACCTCTGCAGCCCTCCGCTGCACCTCCACCTTATCCTTCTCCGCCTGCTCACGCACCTGGCGTTCTGCCTGCTCTCTCACCTTTCGCTCTGCTTCCGCCTTAGCGTGCTCTGCCTCCTCGCAAGCCCTTGCCTCTGCCTCTTCACGTGCTCACCTCTCCACCTCTTCCCTGTGCTGTTTCTCCTCCCTCTTCACTTGCTTGCGTCGACAATGCTCCTTCACTTTGGCGTCGAGGACGTCCGACTTGTCTTTGCTACTGGATTGCAACTCTGGCATAAGGGCGTTCATCCAATCCTTGGGCTCAGTGGTAACAGGGGCGACAGGGCTGTTGGACTTAGCAATAGCGGACATGGTGATACTAAATGGCAGGAAACTGGGGGCAAAGGCAAAACCGGTCTGATCTTTATAGATCCAAAGTTCGTACTCAGACATTCACTCCGGACTCCGCATTGTTCTAGGCGTCCACACATCAGCCTCATTGGGGCCTCATGGGTTCAGCCCCTAAAAGGGGGATACTGTTATGACCATGTCCAACTCCAGGCCTTATCCAGTTACTCCAGTCGCTCATCACTTACTCTGGTCACGCATCACTTACTCCGGTCACGGTCACGCAGTTATACCTCTGTTAAGTACGACCCTTGGTCTAATCCCTATTCAGTCCTTACTACACCTCACCATCTACCCTGCCTTGACATGAGTTCTCCATGTACCCGTTATATCCTTCACCTTGTATCATTTTCACCGGACCTGGTTTATTTTACCCGGACCTGACCTAGTCCCAACTCCAGTCGTTCCTTGTCCACCTTTCAGGCTGTTTACTTGTCACCGTAAATACTTGTCCCTAGTTCTTACTTAGTATAAGTACTCTGTAGTTTATTCTGTATACCTCAGTCTGAAATCAACCATAGTCACCTACTCCCGTTCTCGTCCGTCTCTGTCTCTGTCTCCGTCTTCCCCTCTTGACTGGAACCTACACAAGGGATTATAGAAAGGTGGTGGTCTGCACAGGGAAGGTCTAGCCCTGAAGGAAGAGAGAAGGAGAGCTGTAGGTAACCTCAGTAGTCTGGCAAGCTACTATATATTGGTATGTACCTGTAGGATAACTACAAGGTATCAGTATGTGTATGGTGGTTAGTAGATGGTACTCACCCTCAGTATGCTGGCAAGCTACTGAGGGAACTATAGTAATAGTAACTCTACTCTAGTGCGATGAAAGCTTATGTAAGTGGGTAAACATACCACAACAATATGTTTATAACTCCAACAGGGATCAATGCTCGTTATCCTTAGTCATTGAATCCACGCAGTCACCAACTCCGGCTGGACTAACCTCTTGTCCAGCCCTCTGCTCTCTTCCTTCGTCCGGACTTGATGGACTTGACAGCAACACAACATGTGTGGCCAATGCCACAGTGAAGTCATTGTCATTGTTGTCATTGTCAACCACACAATGGACAAGCCATGCCAGCACAACAATGACAACGAGCCACACATGACCAGTGCCATGGTGACACGACGCCAATGACGATGCATGGCTATGCCATGGCGACATGACAACTACAATGTGTCCATGTGACCACAACAAGGACAACAACCTCATCAACATGCCAATGGCCAATGCCAAGGCAATACAACGACAACGACAATGACAATGCATGGCTATGCCACAGCGACACAACAACTACGACGTGTCCATGCAACCACAATGAGGATGTTGTCGTTGACACACCTATGGCAAATGCCAAGGCGAGACAACAGCCACCCATGCATGCCAACACAACAAAGACAGCGATGAGACACCCATGGCAAATGCCACAGTGAGACAACGATGACAACAGCCATGCATGCACGCCTGCACAGCAAAGACAACAGCAGTGTGTGCACTCCAGCATGAGTAACCCATCAGGTTGACCCATACCTACAGGACAGGTATGGGTTTAGTGCCAGGTCAGGTGCAGGTTGGCATCATGACACCCATGGGTACACCCGTGCCATTGCCTACCTACTTGACTTCTGGTCCTGGCTCCCTTATGCATCATCACAGAAGTGTCCATGGGTACAAGGCCAAGGCCAAGAGATCAATCTTCTTTGAGGCCACTTGATCGTCCCTGTGATGGTCACCCAGTAAGTCCCCCCCCCCACTTTCAACATCACCACTGATGACTATGACTACCATGTAGCATCTGTCAGTCATCTGCTGAGTCCCCCCCCACCATCACTGTCACCACCAACGACCATGACTACAACCTCCACATGGACACAACAACAACGTTCACAGCAAACTCCACCACCACTGTTGTCAACTGCGTGCCCTGTTTGCCACGTGCTATCACTGTTGATGATGGCATTCATCATTGGTACTGCTCCCATGACACACTGTTCGTGACCACATCCACTGCAAATATGATGATGTTCGTTACCACCTGGTGGACCAACAATGGAGGATGGTTTGGTTTGGTTCATAGTAGCTAGCTTAGTCAAGTACTGTTGATTCAATTCTATTCTGGTGGATGGTACTGTGTATTGCCTGTCGGACTGAGAAATGTAGTCTATGTTGTGCTATACTGAAGTTATAGCAGGGATACCAATTTCATGATAGCAGGTGAGGGGTCTATATCACAATATATAGTCTTGGTAGCCTCCATAGTGGCCTTGCTACATTGGATACATATTTACATGTCAGACTATGGCTACTATGGAGTACTATAGATTTTATGCATGGTGCTATATTGCCTTTATATTGGGTACTTGTTGATGGAATTTTGACTGCTATAGAGGCTATATAGTACTATATTGTCAAGTAATTTTTTCCTGATGACCAGCATGGCAACAACAATGGCCCCCTAGCAGCACCAGCACAATGACAGTGATGACCTCAATGCCACCACCACCAGTATGGTGATGACAGCAACAGCGACGATGACCCCAACTCCACCAGCACCAGCATGATGATGACAACACCCCCTCCCCTCCCCCCACCACTAGCACCATTGCCAGCACCAGCACAATGACAGCAATGGTGACGACAACCCCAATGCCACCAGCACCAGCATGGTGGGGGGCAACTAATGATGATGACAGCCACCACCCCTACCACCAACACCCATTGTTGCTGTTGTCACTTACTGGTCCCTAATATATTTACTTAGATTACTTAGTATAATTACATAGTATAATTTGTATGGCTTGATGTGATTGGCTTAGTAATCTCTTGGTCTGACTTGGTGTCTTAAGCAACTGAACTTAGTCTCATCAGCAACTTGACAAAAAATCTGAACATCTGAAAAAGTCTGACCTGAGATCTGAAGCTCTGAAAAAATCTGATTAAAAATCTGAGCTTCTGAAAAAAATCAGAAATCAGAACTTTTTAGAAATTTCAAATCAACAGATCTGATATCAGTTTTTTTTCAGATGTTCAGAAGTTCTCAGAACTTCAGATTTTTTGTCAAGTTGCTGATGCTCTTGGCACTTCTGACTTGGCTTGTCATTCTTGACAAAAATATCCAAGCCAATAAGCTTGATTAAGCTGCAATCAAGACTGACAAAGCATTTTGAGTCTCGCTGATGGCAGCCTAGTAGGGGTGTGGTCTGTCGACAAGAAAGTATGATTATATCTTATCTTATCTAATCTTGGAGATTCCAGAGATCACAGTTACATGTGATTCTGAGTAGTGTCAACCAGAATACCAGTAGATCACATGACCGGCTCCACAAGATAGCCAGAACTATCACAAGCTAAGCACATGTTTAACACATGCTGATGCACATTGCAGGCACATTTCCAGATAACTTCATATATGGAAAGTGCACCTACTACATATGGGAATATGGTGAAATAGGCAAGAATAATACTTATCTACACACAGACCATGCACCACAGGTATATATACTCTGTAGGATTCCCTGTAGTTCCTTAGTTCAATACAGTTTAAACTGTTCTCTCATTACTCGCTACTCAACAAATACTCAACATCAGCAAAACAGTCCTTTCAATTAGCCAAGATGACAAATAGTGACAGACTGCCAACAACATCCGGTAATATCCCAGGCTCGCACAGGCTGTCACAGTCTGTTGCAGTCTGTTGCAGTCTGTCATGACTGGGTCTCGAAATTTCACAGATTGGCAC
>Ga0307518_10000964_pt1 | contig 21489 bp, 12 predicted proteins | sample 25_EM_MG_FD_203889 | JGI IMG/M metagenome (GOLD analysis project Ga0307518, IMG submission 203889) | Populus trichocarpa ectomycorrhiza microbial communities from riparian zone in the Pacific Northwest, United States - 25_EM | ecosystem: Host-associated > Plants > Roots > Unclassified | place...
TATATATATATATATATATATATATATATATATATATATATATATATATATATTGATGGTTTTTAATTTAAATATTGTAAATTTAACTACTGCTATTATATCATGAAATAAATAATACTTATATCAAATATTTTTTATTATTCCATTAAACTATCTACAATTTCATCACGTACGAAATCCATCCGACAAGGATTATAGTTTTCTTGGTTTCTTAAGCGCACAACAACATCGGGTAAAATATCATCAGGAACAAAATTAGAATTGCGATCAAATTTTGCAAATGCTACGTCATCAAGCGATCTCCTTCTAATTTACATGGGTCCCACGTGAATAATAAATTGTGTTTTATCATTACCAAACAGCCTAAATCTGTGGTTTGCTTTAAATGCTGCCACAACCGTGTAAACAAACAAACACTTAGTTGATTCAAGTCCAATCTAGATGTAAGACCAACATGAATAAAATGATGGAGTTTTCTCTTTGTTTGTTATTATTTCTATTTTATTTATTTCATTTAGTAGTTTCCTTATATATAATTTCCATTACATTGTGTATATTAATATCATTAGAAGGTTTTATTTTTTATGGTTTCTTTTGCGAACATCATCATTTACCAAAGATTTCTCAGTGGCTTCTCAACATAAAAAATAAAATCAAGTAATATATATATATCTTGATAAACTAATAACTTCTATTAAATAATATTTTTGTTTGTCCTAACTTAAATTTAAAGTTTAAATAATATCTTGATTAATTAAGAAAATTTCATGATCCCTAAAACTATTAATTTATATAGGTTTAAGGAACAAGCACATAATCATGGCCAGGTGATGAAGCTACCGGACTCTAATGAACAGAAATTGAAAAATACAAGGTATAACCATGAAATCAAACTTGGTGAATTAAAGGACCTCATCAGTAGGTTGACATACCAATAAACATCTATTCTTCAGGCCTTACAACAAGAGACTGGGGAGTCTAGTGCCACCAAGGAGAAACACACACTGCAGGCTAATGCTAGTATGCTACAACTACTCAAATCAATCTTCCCTGTGAAGGAGAACCTACTTACCACAAGGTACATAAGCCTAAACGTGACTTTCCTACTTTTTTAAGGGAGAGGACGTCCATAAATGGCTATACAAATGTAACCAATGCTTTGAAATAGATTAAGTAGAGGAGTCAGACAAACTGAACTGAAATTGGCTTCTTATTACTTGAATGGGGTTGCCTTGTACTGGCACCAAAATTTCATGAAAGGTGTGGGAAATGAAAGGGTTACCTGGGGGGATTATTTAGAAGGCCTATGTGCTAGGTTTGGGGGCCAAAAGGATCCATTAAAAGAGCTTATGGAGCTTAGACAGGTTGGGAATCTGGAGACTTACATTCAGGACTTTGATGTTCTATGGAATAGAGCTGACATTTCAGATAAACAAGCATTGGTATTTTTTTGTAGGTGGTCTGGAGGTTGAAATAAAAAACTTGATGAAGATGTTTGGACCTAAAACCTTAAAAGAAGCATACCACCTAGATCATTTACAGGAAAACACCTTATCCTACAGATGAAACCATCGAAGCCCTACCAAATACCCTTCTCAAACTATCTCCTACTCTTCCCACACCAGACTCAACTCCTTCCCTGCTCATCTAAAAAATTCCTCTACACAAAAACTAAACAATACCAAAATTTCCCAAGATAGCATACTATCTACGCCCCCTCCAAACTTGATTAACAGAAACCCCATCAAAACCACCAAACCATTGAGGAGTAAAGAGTTTGAATAGAGGAGGGCATAGGGCCTATGTTTTTGGTGTGATGATAAATTTATGCCAGGGCATAAGTGCAGGAACAAAAGGCTTTATTCTCTTTGTATCATTAATGATGATGGAGAAGACACTGGAGAAGTGGAAACTGAGGTATAAGATCAGAACTTGGGAACAAGTACCCCTCGTATATCTATAAATGCTTTAGAAGGTACTAACGGGTTTCATACCCTTAAAGTGACTGGTAAGGTTAACAAGCATTCTCTTTTTATTATGGTTGATTCTGGAAGGACTCGTAACTTCCTCAATACTGAAAGAGGTTATGACTCAACCCCCTATGGTGGCACTACTAGATTTGACAAAACCTTTCATAATTGAAATTGATGCATCTAGGAATGGTATATGGGCAGTGTTGATGCAAGGTGGTAATCCTATAGCTTTTATTAGTAAATGTTTGGGTTCAAGACAACAAGCTCTATCTACCTATGAAAATGAGATGCTAGCTATTCTACATGATGTATCTAAGTGGAAACACTACTTATAAGGCATACATTTTACCATCCATACTGATCAAGTCACTCTCAGATACATCCTAGAGCAGAGGTTGTCTTATCCTTCCCAACACTTATGGATGACAAAACTTCTAGGATTTGACTATGATATTGAATATAAAAAGGGCAGGGAGAATGTAGTAGCTGATGGACTTTCTAGGAGTTCCAGTTGTGGAGTTTTTACTATGGTAATGTCTACAGTTTCTACTACCATTATGAATGAGGTTAGGAAATCATGGGAGCAGGTTAGTGTGGTGCAAGGCATTATAAAAGATCTACAAGATAATCCTAATTCTCACCCTCATTATAAATGGGTGAATTATCATTTAAATAGAAAGGGAAAGATAGTAGTGGGTAATGTGGAGGAGCTTAAACTACAATTGATTTCCATGTACCACGACACTGCCATGAGAAGATATTTTGGATCAACAATGACAGCTAAAAGGGTAGGCAATCTTTTTTATTGGAAGAGACTACAGAAACAGGCCAAGCAATATGTAAAGGAGCGTTCTATCTGCCAAAAGAATAAGACAACATGTGTTAAACTACAACCATTACTCATACCTCAGTTTCCATTTACAGATGCTAGTATGGATTTTATAGAAGGATTCCTAAATCTTATGGGAAGGAAGTTATATTTGTGGTGGTGGATAAACTCAGCAAATATAGACATTTCATGTCCCTCAACCATCCTTATACAACAATGATAACATTCATGGAGAATGTCTACAAATTGCATGGCCTTCCAGCCACCATTGTGAGTGACAGGGATGCAGTGTTCCTTAGTCAGTTATGGAAACATTTCTTTTCTTATCCAGGGGTACAATTGCATTCTTCCATTGCCTATCATCCACAAACTAACGAGAAAACAGAAATTGTTAACAAGTGCTTGGAGAGTTACCTAAAATGTATGATAGGAGACTCACCGAACCAGTGTTCTAAGTGGCTTCCTTAGCTGAGTGGTGGTACGTCTATAAGGACTACTCCTTGTGAAACTTTATATGGCCAAGCACCCCCTTTTCATTCTCCATATTTTCCCTGGGACTCTAACATAGCTACTGTGGATGAGTATTTAACAAACATAGAAGACATGCTCAGGGCACTCAAGAAGAACCTACAGACGGCTCAGCACCGAATGACTCAGTTAGCTAACAAGAAGAGGAGTGAACGTACATTCAATGCGGGAGATTGGGTATGCCTCAAATTGCAGCCCGACAGGCATAATTCCTTGGTTCAAAGGCCCTCCCACAAATTAGCAGCCAAATACTTTGGTCCCTACAAGGTGATTGAATAATTTGGGACTGGCATTCAAGCTGGATTTACCATCTTCTACCTCAATCCATCCAGTTTTCCATGTGTCTCGACTTAAAAAACATGTGGGAAACAGGAAGGTACAAGATGATTTACCTGTGATGCCGAAGGAGCCTTTGCTTCTACCCCAGGCAGTGTTGGATCGAAGGATTGTTAAGCGTTTCAACCAAGCTGCTACCCATGTGCTGGTTCTATGGAAAGGTTTGTCTCGTGCAGAAGCTGCATGGGAGCTTGCAGAGAATCTTGCATTGAGGTTTCCACAGTTTTCCCTTGAGGACAAGGGCGTTGTTGCAAGTCATTGAGGATGCCAGAGGATTGATACAGTGAAGATCCAGAAGAGATTTAAATCCAACTAGCTGGTGGTACAGGAGCTGATACAGGGCGTTTCGAAACTGATGTTAAGCCTGTAATACGCACCGTTTCATATATCTTTACTTTTTGTATGTTTTCTTTCGTTATTGAGGGTCTGTTTTAGTTAGCCACGCATCCTTAGCTTGTTGGTTCCAATTAAGAAGGAAGAATCTGCAGCAGTGATAGTACAGGGAAGGTGTTTGTAAGCAAATGGGATATCATGCAGCACCATGAGATCATTAACAATCCACCCCTTATCATTTACAAGCGGAGATTTATGTTGTGTGCTGGTGACTAATTCCCCTGCAAATATTGAAATATGCAGTTTGAATCGATACGAAAGACTTCGTTAAAAAACCTCAAGGTTTTGTTGATTCCCATGCAGTAGTTGCATAACTACGACATCCAGATAATATGATTTTGTGCTCCTTCATTGATTCTACCTGGTAACGTCACCACAGCTTTTTCAGCACCGGTATGAAAAGTAGCTAAACAAACTGTACACATCATTATATATGCACCATAGCTATATCAGACAGCAACAACATCAAAACTCTTCAGGAACCGACGAATTGTATGGGGGAAGCACAACAGGGATGGGTTGTCAAAGTCTTATGCTCAATCCTGACAGGCATATGCAGAATTATCAATATAAGGCTTGAATGTCAAGTCTTAGTCACCAGATCAGATGTACTATAGACATAGGGTCCTAATCCGAGGCTCACAAGGCACACAGAAACTTCAGTGTATCACCCTCGTCGTCTACATTGCAAGCAAATGTAACATGAGAAGCCACATAATCCTCATCTGTTTATTTTCCGTCTGTATCTAGTTAAGCACTTCACTACTTGATTGAATAGTTACAAATGAAATATTGGAGAGGTGAATGGGACAGGAATTGATTGCTTACACTATAGGAGGTTCAGCGGAGAAAATCTTGGACATCTTTACTTCTTCAGCATCTAGAAAGCATCCACGGTCTTCAGGCATAACGGACCCTTTTTCTGAGCCGTGTTGTTCTCTTCAGCAATTTGTGCTTTATGCTCAGTGATCATTGTTTTTGTTCTCCACAAGGCCATGATTGTCCTATTGATACAACATGCTCTGTATTAGCAATTCACTGCATGATTGTGACAGATTATTGAGGTGAAACATGAAAAGATTTAATAAGTTGGTTTTTCCTATTTTATGACATTATAGAAAAATAAATATTGGCTAATTAAATGTGTCTATATATTTATCAATTATACAATCGGTTCACATTAAAAATATAATTGATATTACAGCTGTGAATTATAATATCAATTAAAATTTTATCATAATTTTTATTCGTGATATTAATTTAAATGTCATGATATTTAAATGTCATAATTATAAAATTCAACATTATTTAAATATCACACTTCTCAAAAATGACATGCAAAAGTATATTATTTTGTTAAAAAAATTTGCTGCTGTGTTAATTTGACTTTTATTTTAATTTTTTGGGTTAATTGTCCAATTTTTCCTATTATAACTTAATTGTTTTGTAAAAAATATAATCTTTTTCCTTATTTGTTTTGGATTAGAAATAATCCTATTCCGGAGAGGGAGTAACATGCCCTAAATCCTATATATACCCTGACCTCTTGATGTTTCTTCTGTAAATTCTCAATCATTCATACTCTGCAATCTCTTAACGAGTAGTTTTTTGTTATCGGACTTCTGGTTTTTTATTAGGTTTCTTTGGACTAAAATTACTGCCTGTCATACATCATGGCATGTTCAGAGACTACAACTAAGGTTTTGAAGTTGAAAACCAGTGACAATGAAGTTGTTGAGGTGGAAGAGAAGGCTGCCTTACAATCTGAAATCATCAAGAGCATGGTTGAAGATGGCCATAGTACTGATGATGCGATTCCACTCTTCAAAGTAGAAAAGAAAACCCTAACCAAGATTGTGGAGTGGTTGAAGAAGCATGCGAGCGATGCATCTAAGGATGAGCTTGCTAAGTGGGATGCAGATTTTTTAGATGTTGACACAGATTTTCTCTATGATCTTCTCCTAGCTTCGAACTATCTCAGCATTGAAGTTTTGCTTGGCCAACTTACACAAAAAGTTGCAGACATGATCACAAGGAATCAACCTATTAAAATTCGCGAACTCTTTAATATCAAGAACGATTTTACCCCAGAGGAAAAGGAAGAAATTCTCAAGGAGAAATCATGGTTATTCAATTGATGTTAATTTCTTTAATAAAATTGTTTTAGAATATTCTGGTTGGGGAATTTAAGGTTTTTTTCTTTTTATTCTTGTTTTAGGGTTCGATCAATAAGTACTATGCGGATCAGTTAAGATTGCATATGACCAACCTTAGCAATTGATCGCCATCAGTTTTATATGTGGAGTAGCCATGCATGTTTTCTGCTGATGATGTCCTGATTCCTGAGTTAAAATAAATCTTAGTAACTACTATATATACTTAGTATTGGCAAACATGTCCTGGTGTAAATAATGTGCATCAGATTCTATTTCCTACACTGTTTCGTTTTACAGATTCACCATACTTTTTTGCTTTGATTTCTGTCTGTCACGTAACTAGCGATTTGGAGAGCCAATCAAGCTGATTAATCCTGGTTCTTTTGTTGCCTATTGTTAACATGCATATCTTACAAACATTTATCAGGTTATGAGGTACTGAAAGATTAAAGGATTAAATAAAATTGTGTTTGTGAGTTGGAAGGTCCTCTGAGGACTTCAGATGAAGAACAGATATTGGACAAAGACACTTTTATAATTTTGAGCCTCTAATAGTCCAAGTAATTTTAAACTCTACAGGGATGCAAGGCTGAGAATCTCGTAAGCTATGCATGCAAGGCTTATAAAGGGACTAGAATGCCTTCAAAATCGCTTCCTCTAGTGAACATTTCATTGAAGAAGCAAAATCCCATTAATTCAGTTTGGAATTCTATACCATCTGACTAGAATTTGAAAATGTGCAGCTTGAGAAACTTGTTTCAAGGCTCAATGGATTGAGCCTTGAAGATTATGTAAAATGAAAGGTTAGGTTATAAGCAGAATTGTTGTGGCTGTTAAAGAGCCAAAAGCTGTAAGATCCTACAATATTTCCAACAGGACAATGGAATGCCAGAAAAGTGAAGGCTTCGTTTTGGTGTTTGTGGACTCACCATGATGACTCAATTCCTTAACAACGAGGGCATATTTTCTCTTTTTTCCTCTGACCTTGTTGAGTCTTGAATTCGGAAAAAAGAGAGCGAATTATACCAGCAAATATTTAACTCAGTAGTAGCTAGAATCACTGTTTAAGTATGCACAAGTATACAAAAGCAAAATCATTGCCAGATAATTATTTGAAAATATACCTATATATTCATTCATCCTCTAACGCAGAACAACTACTATGCATTGGTGTACTATATTGAGGGAAGGCCTCCAAATTGGCAATCTTGTTTCAGCTCACTTGTATTGTCTAAAAAACCCATTTTTGGACAGTTATCACAATGAAACTGGACAATAGCAAGATACTTTCAAACTTTATCATCTCTCAATTCATTTAATTCTTCTGTGGTATTTGAGAATTCAACGCTATGAATCCTTTTGCTTGTTCTTTGCTTCGATTAGACCTTAACATTTAAAGCAAATTGATATGCAGCTTCAAGCTTTATATGGTTATGGAACTGCACATCTTAATCCACCTAAGCTAGTCTACTTACTCTTCTTCCATTCTCCATTTATTTATAATTTTGGGGTGTAAGACAAGTGTCTGTGGGCTTGCAGGAGTATGGCAGTTTGATCAGATGCTCCTCAATTAGGTTCATGCTGCATCATGTGGAAATACAATCTGCATTTGTTCTTGGCACAAGTCTGTTGCTTCTGAAGTTTTAGGATATCTTCTGTATGAGCTCTAATGCTTTGAGGATAATAAATTGTCAATGTAGGATGTAAAGTTTACATGATCTAAATACTATGTGGGTCGGACAAAAAATTATTGGATGTAATAGAAAATATCTAGTAGAATTATTTGATATTATTATTAAATCCGGTTCAAGCAGGTCAATTTTAAAACCTCTCAATTCAACACTTTACTTAACCTGAGTTTAAAATTAAACAACATAAAAGTTGACCTAATATAATTCAGTCGATTGAAAGACAATATGATCAACTAGTAAAAAAAATCTGAGGATAAAAATGAGAAAAAAATAATGAAATTAAAAAAAAAATTATCAACCAAACTTCTTATCCATCCTAGTTTAAAATTAAACCATATGAGAGTTGGTCTGACATAACCAGTCGACATAGTCAATCCAAAGGTAACATGCCCAACTGGTAAAAAACATTTGAGGATAAAATTGATAAAAAAAACACTCGACCAAACTTCTTCCCCGGCCTGGATTGAGAATTAAACAATGTGGGAGTTGTCTTAAAGTGACTCAGTTGACTTGGTCAATCCAAAAACACTTCACCTCAACTCTTTGTCTAGCCCGAATTTAAAATTGAATTATGTAAGAGTTGCTCCGGCATAATTTAGTTGACTTGGTTGGTCCAAAAACAATATGGACAATTGTTAAAAGAATTTTGAGGATGAAATTGTTTTTTAAAAAAAGATTGAAATTGAAAGGAAAAAAAAGTTTCAATGTTTTCCCTGGTGTTTTAGGGGGGTATTTAAGAGTGTGATTGCGGTTGCTTTTCAAAATGCTTTTCATTTGGGAATGAATTAAAATAATATTTTTTTATTTTTTAAAAATTACTTTTGACATCATCACATCAAAATGATTTGAAAACACTAAAAAATATTAATTTGAAGTAAAGAAAAAAATAAAACTTTCAATTTTTTTTCAAAAACATTTTTAAAACTCAAAAATAAATAGAACTTTAGTATAGTAGGATAGTGTCACAAGTATAGGCGTGAAGGCGCACCAACGAGACACTACTGGACAGTTGCAGCGTGCATGAACAGTGACAGCATACATGTAAAATGTCATATTTTTTTTATTAACTTTGGTATCCGGGCCAACTTGCATGTACCTCAATTAATTTCACGGGCCTTAAAATTAACGATCTTGTAATCCTCCAGTAGCCCTGAAAAAACTCGAACTCGTGATCATTAAAAAATAAACTCAATACCTGACCAGTTGAGCTACTCCTTACAGTTACGATGTCATATTTTGGCAGCATGAATAACGGTGCTGCTAGCACAGTGCTCATGCTTGGCACCACCTTGGCTTAGACAATGGACTTCGGGTACACTAGAGGGATGATAGAATGTGAAATCAGTTTGTTGTTGAAGTCGAATGTTAAATGTATTGAGATTTGAGTAAATCATTTTGCAAATACATGAACACAGCCATGCACTAAGATTAACATTGGTAAATTAATTAAATGGATTAATTAGAATAGTTTCATCACATAAAAATTACATTTATTGGTATAATTAATACATGATTTGTACACATTAATTATATATAGTTCAGAATATTGTTATGATCAAATTAAGAAATCTATAAACATTTGAATGATCAAAATTGAACTACCTTGTAATGGGATGTAGACGATTAGGCCACCACAATGCAATCTTTAGTAATAATTTTCTTAGTTGTAGAGAATACTCTGTTGGTTGCCTATATAGTTTTTGAAAAAAGTCATATTCATTTGTCTAAAATTATTGATCTTAAAAAATTATATGAATTCTTCGTTAATGACTCACTCAACAGCTCTTTTAGTAAGCAAATATTGTATAACATTTTCAATTGCATGCATAAATTTCTATAAAAGTGAATTATTCATTTTTTTTAGTCTAAATTCCGGTATTCAAAAATTCACTAGACCCCAACTAATCCGATTAAACCGGGTCGATCCACTAAGAGGTAAAACTCTCCTAGTAATAGTATGCGAAGAATGATAGACGAAGGAATTTATGATATTGAAAATGATACTGGAGGAATATTTTATTTTTTTAATGTGAGATTTGTGTAAGATAAAAAATCTTTTAAAATAATATTTTAAACTTTATTATTTACCACATGTATAGTCTATATCACATGAATTGTTTCTTAATTTTTTTCATATGTAATATTAAAATCTCAAATATTTTTTTTTAAAAAATTCGGGTTGACTTGAGTTGACTTGGGTCAACCCATATAGCCTGAGACTTGACTCCTTAATCGGGTCAACCCTGGACAGGGTTTGATAACTATTTTAAAATAGGGTCCACCATTTATTCTTTTCTTTTCCTTTTCCATTTTCCTCCTTAATTTTTTATTTATATTATAATTTTTGCAAAATCAAGAATAAATTCAATGTGAAGATTTTTTTTACTGAGACTATAATAATTTTGTAGGAATAAATTATAAATTTTAATTTAAAAAATATATATATATTAAAGGATTAAATAAAAAATAAAAGGAATGGAAAAAAACCAATTCATTGTACAAATCCAACTTGTGTTTGCATGAATAGGTTTTCATAAGGCCGTTTAGATTCTTATCAAATAAAATAAAATAAGACTATTTGCATCTCCTCCCTCTCCTGTTAGTTTAAAAAAAATTAAAAACAAATATAGAGAAATTTAAAAATATCATCTAAATAGGTATTCTCAGCTTTATCACTAAATAATTTTTTCATCAATTTTTTCTTAAATTTTCAAATATTCTCAATTAATAATTTCCATCTATTTTTAAGACTTTTCATCCATATTTCTATCTAAATTACTTCTTTTAGTAAAAAAAAAAAAACAATGTGATTTTATAATTAACCTAATGTTTTCTTAGTGGATTCTAATAAAAATTGATATAAAAAAGTTAAAATAATATTGTAAAATTAATACAAAAAATAGATTAGATGTTAAATTGAAACTATCAAATAGTTTGAATATATATTTGTTGGGTATTTTAGCAAGAAAAAGTTTTAGTAAAATAGTATAGTTTGATACATGTTGTGATTGAAAACATGACATTTAAAATTGTCACTAGTAAAAATGCGATACTTCGAATAAATGGTTAAATGAGCTAACACAAATTATAATAAGGAGAGAGGATAGAGAAAAAAAAAAGAGAAATAAAGAGACTTCAGAGGTACACCAAAGTTCCAATCACGACATTACTAATACAATTAGAAATATATTAATGTGACGAATCCAACAACACTAAAAAATATTAATAAAAGTGACCGAAGTGGGTCTTTGGACAACGAGTAACCCACTTTAATTGTTTTTGGTGACCTTCATTGATATAGTTAGATTCGTTTTGTCGATATTTTTTTGAAGGTATTGATAATGTTATTATCATAGCGTTAGTGTGCTTCTAAGATTTTTTTTTTTCTAGCTTCTTATTATAAATGGTGTCAACTCATTTAATATTTTTTTAAACTTATATCAAATTATACTATTTTATAAAAAAAAACTCGGTCAAAAACTCGGTTGCAACCCGTTGACTTTTGTTTTTTACTAAAACAACGTCGTTTTGATTAAAAAAAATAACCCGGGCGACCTAATAATCCAATCAAAACCCGATGACCCGGTCAAAACCTGAAATTCAAGTCTTGAACCGGACCAGCCACCAGGTCGGGTTTAACAACTATACTGCTAGTTTTCAAACAAAAAAACTTCTATTTGTGCTTTGTAAAAAAATTAATAAAGAGGAAAACCGGAAGAGAAGGCCCGCAGCCACGACCCCACCACCAGGACAGTTGCTATAGCATTCACAGGGGGCATTTTGGTCCATGTCTATAAACCTCAAAACCCATCAAGTAGAAGGGGGAGCAAAGCAGGGTTTTGGATGCGGCCCCGTCGTTGATCAACTGTATACATTTTCTTTTACTTTCTCTCTTTTTCTCAGCAACCAAGCAGCCTCGGTCTAATTCGAAGCAATGCAATCTCTCTACGGCACTTTATTTCGAAGACAAAATCTAAACATCTCTCATTTCAAATCCACTTTAGCTTATTTAGCTGTTACTGAAAGTAAAAATCATGGATTAACCCTTTTAAACTCAAATTCTTCGCCTCCAAATCGATTCCCTGCGTCAATGACTCAGCCTTTTCGCTCATCTCACTGCTTCTCTGTATGTTCTCCTTCCTTTTCCATTCAATTTTGCTTTTTTTCTTAACCTAAATCCGTTATTTAAGTTTAATTTCTTAATTGATTCATGTGGCAGCCAAAATTTGGTACTCAAACGGAAACGGCGACGTTCTTGAATGGTAAGGGGAGAAGCTGTAGGATGAATTTGTCTTGCTATAGGAGCATGACAACAGTGGGAAATCCGGCTGAAGCGTCTTCAGAAGATTCGTCCGCTCCTGTTGCGGATGTTCCTCCTCGCATCAAATTCAAGAGACTTGATAAAACAGCCAGGCATATAATGCAGGTAATTTAGCTTCTTTTTTTAACAATAATTTCTATTATTATTTTATGCTGTATTGATCAATAATTATTTTTGAGCAGATTTTGAATAAAGAAGCAGTGGAGGAAGTAAGGGGACAGAGGGAGATACCTGATATAAAGCCTGGTTATACTGTGCGACTCAAAGTGGTATGTTTTTGCTTAGGGATATTGTTATTTTTTGTTTAATTTTGTTGATTGTGAAGGAGGACTTGAATGGCATGCTTTAATTCTGTTCCATTTTGAACCTTGCTATGAGCAGGAAGTGCCGGAGAATAAGCGGCGTGTTTCGACTATTATAGGCACTGTTATAGCTAGACGGAATGCTGGTATACATACTACTTTTAGATTAAGGAGGATGGTTGCTGGTGTTGGAGTTGAATCCTTACTTCCACTGTAAGTGGTGATGAAATAGTTTTCTATTCAATGATCAAGCTGTGCCCTGGTAGTATTTTTTTTTTCCTTGCTGTCTCATACTGGAATTAAGATATGTGTGAAGTCCATGAAATTTTACTTAAAAACTGTGACTCAATGACTTGGAGGACAAAACTTAGTATTTAGATGTTTAGGAATCAGTAAAGAAAGAAACGGCCAATCTTTTTGTAGGAAGTGCTTGTATCACTATCCTTTTCAAAGACTTTATGCATGAATTTTTGAACCCCTGTTATCATTGATGGTGTGAGGTGATTTATGGATCTTAAAAACTGCTGGTTGTATTGATCCGCTTCTGTTTCCCTTGCAGACACATTGTGCATTTGAATATCAATGAAGTCATATTGAGATCTACATATTTTCCCAAAAAACATAATAAATTCCTTTCACTTAGATGTGTTGAAGTTATAGTGTAGGCTCCTCCATTTTCTCCCTGTTTTTTGTCCAAATTGTAGATTGATCATGGGAGAAAAGGAATTTACCGTAACAATTCACATGTACATGGCAAGGTTTCTCATAGTTTAAACTACATATACGTTGTCTCACTGTTTTCATAAACATTGATGAGAAGCCAGCATTTCCCTGTGGGATAGAGAATTAAATCCTTATACTTCTGTTTTAGCTAGTTCAGGAACTTGGTAAAATAGGAGATTATGTTACCTTAATCTACTGAAATTATAGAAATGGCAAGGGCACTTGCCTGGTTGTGATGCTTAAATAATGAGTCATGTTACCCTCCTCTTTGGTGCCCTTGGGTATCCAAGGCACATATGGCAAGTAATTGATGCCAAAGTATGACTTACAGTCCCTCGGCAGAGATATGCCAAGTATCTATGTACCAGAAATTTGAATGAAGACGCATCTTTTACTGATATACTTTGACTGGATGATATTGATACATATAGGTCCTCCTGCTCTGTTACTTTTCTGCTTTTCAAAAATCCTTAATCTTTTATTTGTTGATTTGTATTTATTTTTGAATTCCTTGAGTTGAAAAATATGTCATCCTACTCACCTGCAACTTGAATGTCCTAAGTGGGCTATATGGAGTTCAATCCATCAACTGTTAAATATAATTTATCTGTATAGGTATTTTTGTGTGTGTTTGAAGATGGTGATAGGAGTATTTGTTTCAACTTGAACCTTGTATGCTTGTGAGAGGGCACCCAGTTAAATGTTTTTATCCCTTCGTAAGCATTTCAATTTTCTCATCATCCTACCAAGCTAGGAAAAAATCACATGCCTGCATATATATCTTTAAAAATCAACATCTTAACAAAATTTCTGAGTTTAGTCCCTTCGATTTTCTCTTCTTTGTTAAATTCAGTACCAAAAAACTGACTGGTAGATGACCAATAACAACAACACACTTGTTATCTTGCATTAGATCTACAGGTGTTTTGTATCTTGCTCTTATTTCTGTGTGTAATCAGCTTTGATAGAATGAGCCTAAGTGCGGACAAACTAACGTGTTAATTGACTACTCATCTCCTTGATGAGATTCCAGAGTTATGTTTCCTGTCTTGGTCTACTTTTCGTGTTTGGTTCCCATTGAAGTGAATGTTTTCCTGTAGAGTTTTTCTTTTTTCCTCTCTCTAGAAAACAGGTGATACTTATCATCAATTCTTTATTGCTGGTGCTCATCATTTCTGTATGGTGACCAAGTAAGTGGGTGATGAATGGCAGGTACTCACCTAACATAAAGCAGATAGAGGTGCTCGATGACAGGAAGAAAGTGAGGAGAGCCAAGCTTTACTATTTAAGAGACAGGATGAATGCACTTAAGAAACGTTAGCAAGATCTATATCTAGAGGGAGATCAATCATCCATTTCTCAGGAAAGATGGTGGTGGATTTGATCATCCTAGCAAGAAAAGTTGCAGACTGTTTGTTTTCCAACTCCTTTTCCATGTTATTATCAGGTTTAATTTAAGGACCTTTTTTGAAATTGTGGGATGGGGAAGATACGAGGCCTCTGGTGGCGCATTCAGCAACCTGCATAAGTTGTTAGTGATAAAAGTGGCAAAGAATTTTGTTTCTCAGTTTATCTTGCATCACCTGCATAATTTCCTTCTTCAATTATACCATATAATTTTGGACATGCGACTTGCTGAGCACAAGATCTATGATAGAACAATAATATAGGGGAATGCTCATATATTCTGGGTTTAAGTTGGAACAATTCAAAATAGTATGCTCATACATATATTTTAAAGGATCTTTATTAAAATAATCATCAGTGTAATTTTGAATCTGCCGACCTTACTCATAGCATGGATGACATATTTTTCTTGGCTTTAAAGTTTACAGAGAGAGATTGCGGTGATATATTGTAAAGAAAGGGGAGGGCAGGTGCGTTCAGATCACTCTATATGAACTCTCTTTTCAGTCAACTGTTGGTTGGTTGATGATATGGAAAACCTGGAAGATGTCGATTTCTTGCCCTTGCGTGTACGGCTGCTTGAAGCTTTTTTTTAATATGAAAATGGCTGCCCATTCTTCCTCGAGTAATGCCTGGTATCTGACAGGAATAAGATTTTTGGTGGATAAACCTGGAGTAGGATTGTAATATCGTTTAAACGGAAGGGTAAAAATGGAACACTAAACTACAAAATAGGCAGAAAAGAAACTTTAATGCCGAAAAATTTATTTCGTTCGTCATCTTCCAAATAGAAATGGTGTCCAAATGGAAACCTCCTGCCCGGGATGGTTCTTATCCCGAGAAGGACAGCATGTGTTAATATTGTTTTCAGTTAAAAAAACTGAATTAATCTAAATTAATTTATCCAACAGCCTAAACTTTGAACCAGGTCAATTACATAATTGCGTTTTATAACTATGATAGTTTTAAAACAGTTCATTAAATCTATACTTAAACCAACTAGAATACTGTGAACCTGTTTAGGATTGTGATAGTAATTTTTTTTTCAAAATGTTTTTTGTTTGGAAATGTATCGAAATAATATTTTTTTTATTTTTTTAAATTTATTTTTGACAACATATCAAAACGATCTAAAAACACATAAAAATTTTAATTTAAAATAAAAAATATTTAATTTTTTTCATAAATATTTTTCAACTACAAAAACAAACAGGGTTTGTCTTGCTCGACAGTAATTTCAGTAGCTATTTTAGTTTTTTTTTTTTCTTTTCAATGGCGTTGTTGGTATAATGACTAAGAAAAATGCCATTTTTTTTACCACTTAAATTTAAACCTCATATCAAACCATGTGAATCCCATATTTATGATCTATATAGCTTCTTCCTCTTCCTCTTCCTCTTCCTCTTCTTCCTCTTCCTCTTCCTCTTCCTCTTCTTACCAATCAAACACAAATTATGTAGGCATTTACAATATATGTGCATTTCACGGAAAAATCAAATTTATTTAGTAAATAGTGAGAAACTAATTGTAAAGGGTGGATTGAGGCGGCGGAGTCTCTAATTAATTATCTTGCAGCTTGAATAGTTGGTAGACATAGACCGTATGCGAGATGGCGGCCGGCCAATTTCCATATTCCCACTTGGATAGTTCGTCAGTTGCAACTTGCAAGGCTGCTCTTGATATCTAATTCAGATTTTCATATATATATATATATAATATTATTGTATTTTTTCTCTTAATAAAATATTTCTCTAAAGATCGGGAGAGTCACCATCTTTATTAAAAAAAAACCTTTACATATATTAGTCATAAATCATACTGGTCTACTAAATACCGAATATAAACTATTAACTATCTTAATTAAAAAATATATATAAAATTAATAGGATTAATTAATTAATTAATTATTCAACGCTTCTTCATAAACTATTTAGATTTTTTAGACTTCATCATTTTCTAACTTTACTCGTACTTACTTGCGAGAGATATAATATATGCCATCAATTACTATATCAAAAATAATAATTCCTCGCATCTTCGTCAAAAATAAAATGAAAATTATAAACCAAATGAAAGAAAGTCCTTTCAAGTCAAGGAAAATGTTTTTTCCTTTTCTTTTTCTTAGTGTTATCATTTTAATCTTCTTAAGACTCTCCATAATAATAATAACAATAATAATATGAGGATTCCTTATTTCATTTTTAAAAAACTGTGTAAAACATGTATATTAAGGGTGTATTTAGGATTGTGATAGTGGTGACGATTCAAAATATTTTCGTTTAGAAATGTATTAAAATAAATTTTTTTATTTTTTAAAAATTATTTTTAATATCAGCATGTAATAAACCATAAAACAAAATTTTATTTTATGTAAAAATAGAATTTAAAATTTGAAGAAACACGATTTATACCGCGTTCTCAAACAATCTCTAAAAATTAAGCATATCTCTTTCCAAAACTACTATTCAAGTTATTTTCTATTTGAAAGACGATAGTAAAAAAAGAGAAAATTTGGATAAGTTCACATAAATGATAGGTAATTAACTAATATTGAATTTAAAATTTAGAGAAACGTTTATTATTCCGAAATATACTGATTAATTAGAGATATTACCTAATTCAACTAAAAGTTTTAGAAAACATCATGAATAGTGAAGCTTTTCTTCTTCTTTTTTCAATCCAACCCTTTTTTCTATTTAATTTTATCCTTTTTTTTTTATCAATTTCATTCCTAGATTTTTTCTAACAATTTTCTAAATTACATTTGGTGTGACCAAATCAACTAGATCACATCAAAACAAATCTTACACAGTTTAATTTTAAATTCAATTTAGATAGTAAGTCAGATCAAAAAGTTTTTTTTCTATTAATTTCATCAATTTTTTTTTAATTTTATTTTTGAATTTTTTCTATAGTGAGTTGTCTTTGCTTTTAAACTAATCAAATCAACTATATCACTTATACATAATTTAATTTTAAATTCAAATTAAAATTAACTTGTTAAATTAAATGAGCATGTAAACTAGCCTGTCTTAAACCTTAAAAAAAAAAAAAACACGCAGAAACTCTTGAAGATGCCTCTCTGCTGAAAGAAAAAGAAAAAGAAAAAGAAGAAAAATTTGAGATCTTGACTTGACATGTGTAAACATCCAACAGCACGTGCAGTGCCCCATCTTATGTGGCAAGATCTGAGGTCTCTGCCACCTCTGTTCCCATGTAACCCCAAATCATACCTTTTGAAACCCTTTTTTTTATTTTTTATTTTTTATTTTAACAACCTTGCAACATAAATTCAGAAGCTTCATTGATGGAATTATTTATTTATTTTTCTCTTTTTCATTCACTAAGAAAAGAAATAAAAAGAAATAATTTTTTTGTTCCTAAGAATAATAGCAACTCAACTTTCCTTGCTTCTTGCAACGTTGCAACGCTTTTCTTCTCTCTAGCCTCTATCGTTCTCTTTCCCACTTCTTCCTTTTCTATTTCTGCCTTTTCTCCAACAATAACAACACTATTCTTTTTAATTTTGATTCATCTGTGAACACATAAAGATTTAACAAAAAGCTTTCTTTTTTTCTTTCTTTGAGAAACTGAGGATGCCACAGGAATCCTCGTCCGAGACAGACCCGGATGATTCTGATGCTGAGTTCGTAGAGATTGATCCCACTGGTCGTTATGGTCGGGTATGTGTTGTGTTCCATTTTTTTTTAATTCATGTAATTTGAAATTTTCCATTTAAGTTTCTGCCTTTTGTTTTTGTCGATCAAAGTTGAATTAGCCCATATTGGAAATATATGATATTGTTTGCCCTGTCTCTTTCTCAGGTCAATGTTATGGTGATTTTATTAGTTGCTTTGTTGTTAATGGGGTTCTTTTATTTTTCTTCTTCTTTGTCTTTCTTGCAGTATAAAGAGGTATTAGGCAGGGGTGCTTTCAAGAAAGTGTATCCTTTTTTTTTTTGTACAACTTTGTCACTTTACAATGGAAGTTACCGTATATACTGTTTCTTTTGTGTTTGTGTGTGTGTGTGTGTGTGTGTGTGTGTGTGAGTGAGTGAGTGAGTGAGTGAGATGCAAGTAAGGACTAATGAGTGTGTAATTCTATATGGTTTTGTCCTTGATTGAATCTTGGGGGTTTAGATATAGAGCATTTGATGAATTTGAAGGAATAGAAGTAGCTTGGAATCAAGTTAAAGTGGCAGATCTATTACGTAATTCGGTGGATTTGGAGCGTTTATATTCTGAAGTTCATTTGCTTAATACTTTGAAGCATAAAAACATTATCAAGTTTTACAATTCGTGGATCGATACCAAAAATGAGAATATCAACTTCATCACTGAGATTTTCACTTCTGGGACATTGCGGCAGTAAGTCTATGAATTCTACTAATTAAAAATTTCTTGTTTTTGGATCTTAGTTTGATTGTGCTCTTGGTTGACTTGAGGAGCTCATTTACTTGCGTTGTAGGTATCGGCAGAAGCATAAGCATGTAGGTCTAAGAGCATTGAAGAAATGGTCTAGGCAGATCTTAGAGGGACTTTTGTATCTTCATAGTCATGATCCACCAGTTATCCACAGAGATTTAAAATGTGACAACATCTTTGTTAATGGAAACCAAGGTGAAGTGAAAATTGGTGACTTGGGTTTGGCTGCCATTCTTCAGCAAGCTCGGTCAGCTCATAGTGTTATTGGTGAGGACTACTTTCTTGTGATTTTCATGTTTTTTATTTTTATTTTCTTTTTTGACATGGAAGGTGTTCTGGAGGTTTTTGTTATCTGTTGGCAATGATAACAAAATTGTTAGTGCGGAATTAGGTACACCAGAGTTTATGGCACCAGAGCTTTATGAGGAGGAGTATAATGAGCTTGTTGACATTTATGCCTTTGGCATGTGCCTGCTAGAGTTGGTGACTGTTGAATATCCATATGTGGAATGCACCAATGCTGCTCAAATATATAAGAAAGTGACATCAGTAAGGGATTTGGAATCCTTGCCCAAATTTAAATTTATTGAACAAACTACTTCTGCAATTTATATTCTTGCTATTTGTCTTATGTCGTAGAGTAGACTATTTTCAACACCATTCAAAAGAAAAAAGACAAATTTTAATGCAGTTCTGCCTTTGTAGTTTAATATGTTGCTGCATCTTTAACTTTTAAACGCTGTGCAGTCCTGGTAGTTCAGTTTGTCAGACTCTATTGGAAATTGATTTTCTTTATTCTTGCAGAAAGCTGTCACTGTTACCTGGTTTAATCTCTCTTCTCTTTTTCCTTCCAGTCCTGGCTACATGATTCATTGGACATCAGATTTTGTTCAATCTTGATTTTATATGTATGTTGTAAAGTGAAAACCCTGTATTAATCTTGTGGAGTCTTCTCAAGAGACTATATTGTTCTCATGATAGTTTATGATATGAGCATCAATTCACTTATTGGTGAAAGAATGTGGCACCAACATGATGTTCATCTTTCTAGGACGTGATTGCTTTTCATTTCTATAGTTACTACATGACATATTATCGTAGATATCATTGAACCCCAATATACTTGAATATGGTGTTGTCATGCATATGCTGTGTTCCTCCTTAACATATGCTGACATTACCTCAGATTTCTTCAGTAGGACAGTTGGAATTTGTAGAGTAGAAGCTTGCATACTTTTCTGCAGAGCATACCTCTAATAACAAAAACCTAGTTTTCAATGACATTAGAACAATTTCTGCTACATAGGGTTTTGATGAATGGAGAAAGGGTAGCTAATCCTCTTGTTATGTTCCCGTGCTTTTGTTATCAGATTAGATCAGACACTGGGGCTTTTAGGCCTCCATGCATTGATTAATGTCACCTCTCCTTGCTAAGTCTTTTCTGAATCAAAGCTTGTCCAGCCACCCTGCTAGCACCCCAATTCATGCACAGCCAGTGGCTCCCAGCATATTATCATATTTTTCTTTGTGTTTTACTTTATGTTTCTAAGTTGTCATCGTGGTTTTTCTTTTTGTTGAAAGGGAATTAAACCAGCATCATTAGCGAAGGTGAAAGATCCTGCTGTGAAAGCATTTATAGAAAAATGTACTGCAAAGGTCTCTGATCGATTGCCGGCAAAGGAACTTTTGATGGATCCCTTTCTTCAATCAGATGAGGAAAATGAAAGTGTTGGTCACTCTTTCCGACCGAAAGCCCATTCTTCAGGTAAACTCAAATAGCTTCAAAATTCTTTGGTGTTCAAATGCTTTTCAAAATCATGGATAGGAAAAATGAGAGAAAAAGGAATAGAATCGTTTTCTTTTTGTTTATCTATGACAAACAATGAGAAAAATATTTAAGTGCTTAAATCCTGAACAATTTGGCAGAAAACACACAATTCATAACTAGAACAAAGCTTCCCTCAACTTTGTTTCTTTTTTTTCTCCCACATTATCAACCAAATTAGAGGAATATGATTCCTTGCAAATTTTCCCCTCACTTGTTTGTAAGACAACCACATCATTAGTGTTTTTGGCTCTGACACCTTGCTCGAACTGCAGGTGGTAGTTCTGATCAGATTGATGTTAATGAAATTGCTAAGGATTCTTCTGCTGAACCAATCAGAGATTTCACTGTGCAAGGTCAGAGGAAAGACATTAATACAATATTTTTGAAACTAAGGATAGCTGATTCCACAGGTTCTTTCTCTCTCTCCCTCTCTCTCTCTACACACACACACACACACACACACACATTAGAGGTCTTGTCCATCAGCATCCACAAATGATTCTAATTGAATGTTGTCTTCATGCTTCCAGGTCATATCCGCAATATCCACTTCCCATTTGATGTTGAGGTCGATACAG
>Ga0307518_10000966_pt1 | contig 21458 bp, 7 predicted proteins | sample 25_EM_MG_FD_203889 | JGI IMG/M metagenome (GOLD analysis project Ga0307518, IMG submission 203889) | Populus trichocarpa ectomycorrhiza microbial communities from riparian zone in the Pacific Northwest, United States - 25_EM | ecosystem: Host-associated > Plants > Roots > Unclassified | place...
AATAAGTCTTTCACAAGAGTTGCCTTCGACGAGTGCAATTTATATAAGTAGAAAGGTCATTGGAAGGCTTAGTGTCCTAAGTTGAGACATAATAATCAATCGCACCAGCAATCTCAAGCTTGGAAGCTTGACAACCAATCACAATCTAAAGCTTATAGACATCTCAGGGTTACAAACCACCACAGTTTAATACTGCAGCAGTAGTTTTATCAGGTTCTTTCACTGATCCTAGTACTATGACTGATCAATTTTAGAAGTTTCTCTCCTTACAGCCATAAACTATGTTTGCTTCTTCTTCTGTAGGTTAATTACCTCATAGTTTTTCAGGTATCTTTAGATTCTTTATCTTTTGCTTCTATGATTCCTTCATCTTTTATTCTTATCATGACTGCTAATAACACTCCTATTCCTTTAGAAAATATTGGCTCTGTTGTCTTACCTCACTTGTCTCTCTCTAATGTTTCTCTTTTCCCTAAACTCACATTGAATCTTGCTTCTATTGTCAGTTATGTGATTTTGGTAATTATTTAGTCATATTTTCCTCTTTTTTTTGTGTGTGCAGGATCTGCAGTCTCAAGCTAATTGGGACATGCTGTAAAAAAAAGGACAATATATTTTGGATGAGTTAAAAGTGTCAGTTGCTGCTGATACTAGTGTTGATTTGTTTTTTTTTTTTTTTTCTGTTTGAGTTCTTCTTTTTTCTAGTTTTTATTTATGACATTCTCATCTAGGTCATATTTTGTCTTCTTGTTTAAGATTTTTGGCATCCACAAGAGCTTTAGAAAATTTGAAAACTTGTAATATTTATAGTTATAGTGGATGTAAACTAACAAAATTTTTTACTTTACCTTTTAATCAAAGTATTTCTGTTTCTTTTTTCTCCATTTAATTTAATTCATTCTTATGTATGGAGACCTTTTCCTGTTGCCATAAAAGGAGGGTCTCGATATTATGTTTTTTTTTCTTATTGATGATCATACTAGTTATTGTTAAATTTATTTAATGAAGCATTATTCTAAATTCTTTGAGATATATACAGTCTTTCACGCTCTTGTCAGAACTTAATATTATGCCGTTATCAAATGTTTTAAGTGTGATTTAGATGAGAAATACACCTCTAATAAATTTTGTGAGTTGTTTGCCCTAGATGAAACTATTCACCGAATTTTGTATTCATATACTCCTGAGCAAATGGTGTCGCTAAAAGAGAACATAGGCACATTATTGAGTATTTGATTGCATTATGCAGTATCAATGAAACTCTAACATCCTCCTTTCTTATTTTTTTTTTCTGTATTTCTCTTTATTTCTTTGGATTGTGTAACATGGTATTAGAGCCAGGTTTCATGGGACGACGCTTAATCTTAAACACAACTTTCACGGATCCAACTTAGAGGTTTAATTTTGCATCATTCTCCTTTTTTTTTTGGAGTGACTGTATAATTTTAAGAAAGGAAATGAGGTATTTTATCAAAGAAAACGTACAATTTTGAGAGGGTATCCATCTAGTTTCTACAATCTAGTATTTTGTTTTCCTTTATTTTGTGTTTTGGTTTTCTTTTTTTTTGTTATTATAGCTACTAAAAGAGATGATTCACTGCAGTATGTAGGGATATGTTATAAGTGGAACTTCTGTGAAACCTATGAATACTGGTGAGGGTTATGCTGCTTTGATAGATGTTTGAGAAGCAAACAATGTAAAAATTATTACTTAGATTAACGATTCTATTAAGCATTCCATAGGTACACAGTTGGTGTAGTATGAGACAACAAAGGAAGTCTAGGATCATCTGTAAATGTTACTCACTAAATCAAATTTTGTAAAGTAGTATCAATTAGAGAATGATATATGAGCTCTTCACTAGAAGAATATGAGTATTCATGAGTTTTTTTACTATGACAGATCTTTCAGATCAATTAGCCCTTATAGAATTGGTGAAATTAAAGACATATGGTGCATATATTGCTCGTAGAGAGCAGCAATGATTGATATAATTTTTAATAGCACTTCATAGTGATTTTGAAGGACTTAAAGGTTTAATTTTGCATCATTCTCCACTTCGTTCTGTTGACTCAGTTGTTAATAGTTATTGGTTGAAGAAATATGTCTTCAGTCTTATTTTGAAAAGGAAATTATTTCTACTTATAATCCTTATGTGCTACCAGTACTTTCTAAACTACTCTTTAATAATCAAAATAAGTCTTTCACAAGAGTTGCCTTCGACGAGTGCAATTTATATAAGTAGAAAGGTCATTGGAAGGCTTAATGTCCTAAGTTGAAACATAATAATCAATCGCACCAGTAATCTCAAGCTTGGAAGCCTAACAACCAGTCACAATCTAAAGTTTATAGACCATCTCAGGGTTACAAACCACCACAGTCTAATACTGCAGCAGTAGTTTTATCAGGTTCTTTCACCGACCCTAGTACTATGACTGAGCAATTTCAGACGTTTCAAACTATGTTTGCTTCTTCTTCTATAGGTCAATTACCTCACAGTTTTTCAGGTATGTCACGTTCTGAATGGATCTTGGATTCTTGTGCTTCACATCATATGTCTCCAGATTCTTTATCTTTTGCTTCTATGACTCCTTCATCTTTTATTCCTATCATGACTGCTGATGACACTCCTATGCCTTTAGCAAATGTTGGTTCTGTTGTCCCACCTCACTTGTCTCTCCTAAATGTTTCTCTTATCCCTAAACTCACATTGAATCTTGCTTCTATTGGTCAGTTATGTTATTTTGGTAATTATTTAGTCATCTTTTCCTCTCTTTTTTTTGTGTAGGATCTGCAGTCTCAAGCTAATTAGGACAGGGTGTAAAAAAAAAAGGGACAATATATTTTGGATGAGTTAAAAGTGTCATTTGTTGTTGATACTAGTGTTGATTTGTCTTTTTTCTATTTGAGTTCTTCTTTTTCTAGTTTTTATTTATAACATTCTCATCTAGGTCATATTTTGTCTTCTCGTTTAAGATTTTCGGCATCCACAAGAGCTTTAGAAAATTTTAAAAATTGTAATATTTCTAGTTATAGTGGATGTAAACTAACAAAATTTTCTACTTTACCTTTTAATCAAAGTATTTCCATTTCTTTTTCTCCATTTAATTTAATTCATTCTGATGTATGGAGACCTTTTCCTGTTGCCACAAAAGGAGGGTCTCAATATTATGTTTTTTTTTCTTATTAATGATCATACTAGTTATTGTTAGATTTATTTAATGAAACATCGTTCTAAATTCTTTTAGATATATACAATCTTTCACACTCTTGTCGTAACTCAATATTATGTTGTTATCAAATGTTTTAAGTGTGATTTAGGTGGGAAATACATCTCTAATAAATTTTATGAGTTGCTTGCCCTAGATGAAACTATTCACCGAACTTTGTGTACATATACTCCTGAGCAAAATGGTGTTGCTGAAAGAGAACATAGGCACATTATTGAAACTACTAATTCTCTCTTGTTGTCTACTTTTGTTCTTAGTGTGTTTTAGGGTGAAACTATTCTTACTGCTATAGGTTTGATTAATAAAATTTCAACTTCTTATATTTCAGTTTTTTCTCTTTATGAAAAGTTGTATAGGTATGCCCTTAATTATTATTTCTTTAGAGTTTTTGGTTGTACTTGTTTCATTTTTCATCCTCATATAGAACGTAGCAAGTTGTCTTCTTGATATGCTATTTGTGTCTTTCTTAGTTATGGTGAAGGTAAAAAAAGGTATCGTTGTTTTGATCTAATAACTTAGAAACTTTATGTGTCTCATTATGTTGTTTGTCTCGAGCATATACCTTTCTTTTATATTCCATCCACTACTCATAACTTGACTAGATCTGATCTTATTCATATAGATCCCTTTTATAAGGATTCTGATAATTTATTATCTCAGGTTCCTAGTTCTTCAAATTCCCCTTCTCATGTTCTTGCCTCGTTACCTTTATATTCTACTCGACCAATTTGTACTGTCATTCTGCAAGTACTGACACTTTACTATCTGGTACACTTGAAGCTCCCTTTTCTTCTAGGGTCTTTTAAGCTTCATATAAGATTGTGGATCCATATCTACATCAATCTATATGCATTCGTAAGTCTACAAAGTTACTAGATTTTGCCTATTCTTGTTATTTTTCATCTTTTACTTCTTTTTTAGTTTCTATTCATTATCTATCTGAGCCTTCTTCTTATAAAAAGACAATTCTTAATCCTTTTTGGCAGCAACCTATGAATGAGGAACTTTCATCTTTGCATAAGACAAATGCTTGAGATTTGATTCCTTTACCTCCTTGTATGAGTGTTGTTGGTTGTCATTGAGTATATAAGATCAAAACTAATTTTGATGGATCTATTGAGCGATACAAAGCTAGGTTGGTTATAAAAGGATACTCTTAACAGTATGGTATGGATTATAAGGAGACATTTGTTCATATTACAAAAATGACTACTATTCATACTCTCATTGTAGTAGCTTTGGTTTTTCAGTGGAATATCTCTCAACTTGATGTTAAAAATGCTTTCTTGAATAGAGATCTTCAAAAAGAATTTTATACGGTGCCCTTTCTTGATGTTTCACATGATTCTAGGTATGTTTGCAAGCTTAAGAAAGCATTATATGGTCTTAAACAAACACCTCGTGCTTGATTTGAGAAATGTTATGTTGTGATCTCTTCCCTTAGATTTGTTTTTAAAAGTCATGATTCTGCTCTTTTTGTTAAATATACTAATGCATGTCATATCATTTTGTCTTTATATATTGATGACATGATTATTATTGATAATGATATTGATGGTATTTCAGTTTTGAAGACATAGTTAGCTAGACAGTTTGAAATAAGGGATTTGAGTTATCTACGATATTTCTTTGGTATTGAGGTAGCCTACTCACCCAGAGATTATCTTCTTTCTTAGTCAAAATATGTTGTAGATATTCTTGAGTAGGCTAGACTTACTGATAATAAGACTATATATACTCTTATTGAGGTTAACACAAAATATTTTTCTTCTAATGATTTACTTTTATCAGATTCTACTTTATACTATACTATTGCTAGGAGCTTGGTATATCTCATTATTACTCGTCTAGATATTGCATATGTTATTTATGTTGTTAGTCAATTTGTTGTTTCTCCTACTACTGTTTATTGAGCATCTATTCTTTGTATTTTGCGATATCTTTGAGGTACAGTCTTTTAAAGTCTTTTACTTTCATCCACCTTTTTCTTGGAGCAGTATGCATACTCTGATGCTAATCATAACAGTGATCTCACAAATCAAAAGTCTGTTACAAGTTTCTGTATTTTTTTGGGTGATTCTCTTATTTATTGAAAGAGCAAGAAACAATACATTATTTATCATCCCACTCCTATGTATTGTGATAACCAGAGTTTTATTTAGATTGCTCACAACTCAGTTTTTCATTAACGAACTAAGCACATTGAGATCGATTGTCATCTTACTCGTTATCATCTTAAGTATGACACCATTACTTTACCCTTTGTTTCTTCTTCTCTACAGATTGCAAATTTATTTACTAAGTCGCATTCTATTTCTCGCTTTGGTTTTCTAGTTGAAGAAATCTTGATGCTTGTAGTTGCCGCATCATGAGTTTGAGGGGATATGTTAAGAAATATAGGGTTATTTTGTTTTATTGTTTATTAAGGGTAGAATAGTCTTTTTATTTTCTTTGTTTAGCCTATATATAGTCTCTTTGTATTTAGGTAAAACTTATTTCTTTTTAGTATTTGATTGCATTATACAGTATTAATGAAATCCTAGTTTCCTCCTTTCTTATTTTTTATACCTCTTTATTTCTTTGGATTGTTTAACAAGACAGGGACGGTTTCATCTTTTGCTTTGAAAGTCTACAGTAAATTTACTTGGTTACTCATTCAATTAAAAAATTTTAAATTAGGGTATAAAGGCTTATTCATCTTTTCATTGTGATCTTTTGTTTTTTTTTTTTTTAAATAATATTTTAAAAAAGAAGTCTGCTAGCGCGTTCTGTGCATGCACCAGCATGTTAGGCCACTCTGCACACTTCAAATAACACGTATAAAGGATTTAGGTGGTGGAAATTGTCCATCCACGATAGCATTAGAAAGATCACGACGTCCTCTTTCAAATGAGGTGGCACGTGTGGTGGTCTGTTAGGCAGTTTGGCTCTAACAACATTTTCTATTTTTCATTTTTGTTTTGCCTTAGAAAACATGTTGTCCAATTAGAACATCCATGTTGTGCTCTTGTTTTGTCTTGATATTTGATTCAGTCCTCTTGTTTTAGATTGTATGATATTTGTATTAATTTCTTTTGTACACTTTAAAAAGTTTGTTTACATTTGATTGAAATGTTATTTTTCCTATTATTTTGTCATAGTTTCAGTTTTGATCAACTTTCTTTTGATTCTGGGTTTATGTTTTGATTTCTTTTGTGAAATGTTTGATTTTTTTTCAATTTCACCCTTGAATAAATGAATGTTATTTTCCATTTATTTCTTTATTTAGTATTTGGTCCTCATTCTTTTTTTTTAGGGCCTTTTATCAATTTTTTTTTATTTTCATCCTCTAACTTTGAAATGTTATTTTTCTTTTTTTGTTTTGATTTTAGATTTAATTCCTTTTCTTTTAATTTTGGGTTTTTGTTTTGAGTTCCTTTGTGAAGTGTTAGATTTTTTCAATTTCACCATTGAATTTATAAATGTTATTTACTCTCTTGGTTTTTTTGTTTAGCATTTAGTCCTCATTATTTAATTTATATTACTATTTTTTTTTTGTTTTGGGATCTTTTATCAAAAAATTTTCTTATTTTCTTCCTCTAACATTGAAATGTTATTTTTCTTTTTATTTTGTTTTGGTTTGAGATTTGATCCTCTTTATTTTGATTTTAGATTCTTGACTTGATTTCTTTTGTGAAATGTTTTTTTTTTTAATTTCACCCTTGAATCAATCAATGTTATTTTCACCCTAATTTTTTTCTTTAGCATTTTTTCCTCATTCTTTTATATTACTAATTTCCTTTTTTAGGGTCTTTTATCAAATTAATTTTTTTTTTAATTTCATCCTTTGATATTGGATTGATTATCGTTAGTAGAGTTATACTGGGCTCATGACCAAGGTGAAGAGTTTGAAAGTTTGACTCGGGTAATATTGATCTTTTTTATCCTTTGACACTTTGCATTCTATCTTTCTTTTAGTTTTTTTTTTTAAAAAAATTGGTCATAGCCTCATAGATGGGTGACGTGCCGGCAAGCGCACTTGGTTCAAGTCTTCCCCTTTAATTTTTTATTTCCTTTGTGATGCTCTCGGTTAGATCAAAATGTATTTTTGCTATTTTTTTCTTTCTAATTAACATTATTTTTTTAACCATGATCACTCTTTTTGTTTCTTTGTTCGATGCATTTGATGTCGTAAGATAAGACAAACGTATTCAATCTAGTCGAGTCTATGACCCAAATCCTGACTTTTTATTGCTTTTCTAAAACACATTTGTGATCTTTTGATGTTTTTTTAATGCCAAGATTTTTTTTTCCAACCCGTGGCATAACGCGATCATGGTACTAATGTGTACATCAAAAATAGGTTGGGTACTCTTTTTATATATAAAAAAACAACATTTTGGTATCTCCGAGTTCAGGCTTTCACTTGTTAAAGATAAGATCTTTCTTCGTTTGAGTTTTAGACATATGATTCGTGCTCATGCTAAAAGCATTAAAGATAATTATTCTTCTCATATATGGCTTTTTCTTTAATTTAAATTTGAAATAATCACATAAAGAGTGAATCCACTTATTATCCAAGTCAATTCTTGACTTTTATGTAAATTTCATCCATCCAAAAAAATTATATATAAAATAAAATATTGTTTGAAAAAGTTTATTATCGAAGTTGGATTCATCTCTAACTTATAAAGGAAATTAAATGTTTTGGCTGATTTTGAAAAATTGATGACATAAAAACTTAAGCTTTAAAGGGAGAAAAATGTTTTCTTATTTAAAAAAATATTCTTAAAATAATTATATATAAAATTCAACCATATCTTCAAGAATATTTTTTTTTTCAACCCTGTCATCAAGAAACATCATCAGGAAAAAGAGGCTAACCCTACTATCAAGAAGTTTTAGACCCAAGCATGCAATAAGGACATCTTAGGCCAGATCTTGTAACGAGGTAGGTCACCTCTGTTGAACTTAAGGAAATTGGATCTCTTTTTTTAACGTGTGATTTTTGAAGGTGTTAGATCCATTTTTTGGAATTTAAGGGTGTTAGACCCTTTTCCTTTCAATTATGTGATCTCTAAGGGTGTTAGATCCTTCTGTCAAACTTAAGGGTGTCAGATCCTTTTTGTTCAAACATGTGATTTTTTAGAGTGTTGGATCCCTCTTTTGGAATTTAAAGGTGTTAGATCCATTTCCGTACAACTATGTGATCTCTAAAGGTGTCGGATCCCTCTATCGAACTTAAAGGTGTCAGATCCATTTCATTCAAACATGTAATTTTTTAGGGTGTTAGATCTTTTTTTTTTGGAATTTAAGGGTGTTGAATCCCTTTCCTCCCAACCATGTGATCTCTGCGGGTGTTGGATCCCTCTATCGAGCTTAAGTGCGTCGAATCCCTTTCGTTCAAACATGTGATTCTTGAGGGTGTTGGATCCCTGGAATTTAAGGGCGTCAGATCCCTTTCCTTCCAAGCCACATGATTTCTATAAGGGTCAGATCCCTCCATTAAACTTGTGTCAGATCTCTTTTGTTTAAAAATGAAATCTTTGAGGGTGTTGGATCCCTCTTCTGGAATTTAAGGGTGTCACATCCCTTTCTTTCCAACAACGTGATTTCTAAGGGTGTTGGATCCCTCTATTAAACTTAAGGGTGTCAGAACTCTTTCATTTCAAAATGAGATCTCTGAGGATGTCAGATCCCTCTTCTGAAACTTAAAAGTGTCAGATTCCTTTCGTTTCAAACATCATTTTTCTTTAGAAGCTTGCTATACAAAGCTTTCTGTAAGATTTTATACTGTAAGTATTCTAAAGAGGAAGGCAACTATTGTAACCCAATTTTTTACCTCTATTATTGTATATATTTTGAAAAAAATTAGAAAAACCAAAAAATATATCTTTCCAATAACTTTAGCTATTTTGATCTTCTTCTTGTTTTTAATTTTTCTTCATTTTTATTTAATTCTTGTGTGTAAAGAAATCAAGAAAATCATAAATAAAAAATAAAAATGCAAAAAATAAAAAAATAGTTAGGTTTTGAAAATTGGGTTGATAATTAAGCATCACATGCGAAAATAAAGTTAGGGACTTTTTGGGCCATAATTGATGGTTTAATTGAAGAGAAAATCAAGAAAAAGAGTTAATTTAATTTAATTTGGTTAAGAGTAAAAGAAATTTAAAGTTAAATGATGATTGTGAAACAAATAACTAAATTAGTAATCAATAAAGGGTTTAATTGAAGAAAAATTAAATTAAGAGATAGATTGGTTAAAATTGCATGATTTTAGGAATAAATGATGAATTTACTACAAGTGGATTAATCTGGAGGTCTAATTTGATTTAAAAGGTGTTTGAGAGTGTGGTAGCAATTGTTTTTCAAAGTGCTTTTCATTCCAAAACACATTAAAATAATGTTTTTTTATTTTTTTAAATCATTTTTAATATCAGCATATCAAAATTATATAAAAATATCACAAATATATTAATTTAAAGCAAATAAAAAATAAAAAAATAAAAAAATAAAAAAAATTCAAAAACAATTTTTTACCGCAATACTAAACACTACCCTATATAGGAATGGAATTAAAAAGAAATAAGGGATTTAGGATAAATTTGGTTGAAATGGCAAGAATTTGAAAAAAAAAGACTAAATTAAAAAGAGTAATTTGAGGGATTAAATTGAGAAATAATTCAAGATTTAATCCTATTTGAGTGAAATTGGGAAGATTCAAAAGATAAGGACTATAATGAAAAGGATAAAATATTTTGGGGACTAATTAAATTTTTGTTTAAATTTCGTTCATGTCCGATTTGTTTCATTCCAATCACTTCAGTCCAATTAAATACCAATTAAAACCAATTGTTTCCAATTGATTCAATTCAGCCCAATAATTTTATCAAATGGATTCGATTTAATCCCTAATTAATTCTTAATTCAATCGCCTTAATTGTTCAAAATCCCAGCAATCAAATTCAGATTCTCGAATTAAGTAATCTCCCAAATTCGGCTCCCCATTCCCAGATTTTCAGCCCCGATCCTCAATCGAAGTCCCAAATTGATCTCTTCAAATATGGCATTAATTGATCTCCCAAATCTTAGCATCTCTCTCCTTCAAAAACCAACAACAGAGCTGATTCAAGGGGAGGGGGTCTCCATTTTTCATAGACAGGACAGAGGAAAACCAGTAGAGCAAAAATCACTCCCTCTCGCACCTCTCCCCCATTTCCTTCTTCATCCTCAACCCACTAAAGACCATGCACAACCGGCAAAACAACCGGAGACCACACCAACAAACCAAGCCTTCATCCCCATCCTCTCAAGCCACCAAATCAGTACTAACAAATCATTGCAGGCTTCCATCCCCACCGTGAACCTATAAATCCGCCACTGTCCCCAGCAACAAAATGATCCAACAACCATCATACACAGAGATTCTCTCATCTTCCTAATCAAGACCATGAACCATCCAACAGACTCTGTATCCCTCGACCATAAATCCACCATGGCAGCCGGTCTAATCTGCCTGAAAAACACCGCCCACTCAGCACCACCAGCCTCTCTCTCTCTAACCCATGATAGACCGAACCCGTTGCAGCTCATCACCCAAAAAAAAACCTGCCGTCATCTCCCACAAGCCCCTAACCAGCGTCCATATCTCACCAACAACTCAGCCCACACAGCCTCCTCAACCGCCACTCACCATAGTGACCCTTGAAACCAGGTCCAATTGACCCGAAATCAACCCTCATCACAGACACAAAACCTCATCTCCTCTGTTTCAGAACAAGTGTCCTCCTAAACCCAAATCAGTCCCAACAACAGCCTCCTCAAGTCAGTCCCAACACCAACTGTCGGCCAAAAACCCATAACCACCACCACTATTTTTCCATCTCACAACATCACACTTCCATCAACAAACACAACACCACCGGTCTCCTCTTTTTACCAAAAACACAAACCAATTGGCCGACCCATTTCACCTTCCCAACTATCTCAGTACTCCTTCCACCCACGGGGAATACTGAGCCCTATAGCTTCCATAAAAGCAACCCAACAGAAGAGAGAGACAAGACCGAGGGTAAAAAAAAAAACAGAGGGAGAGAGAAGCCAAAGCATTGTTCAAGGAAAGAAGAAGATAACAATTTAATTAACCATTCTCTTCTCCGTTGGTCCAGTGGTGTTTTCCAGTGATTCCAGGTGTTTTCTCACCTTGAAGGTCAATATCGATTGATTTTTTTCTTTACATTATATATATATATATATATATATACATACACTGTAAAAAGAGAATAATATAAAAAAACAAAAAAAGAAAGTGCTAAAGCTCAAATCCCCATGGAGGTAATTGATGGGTTGAAAACCCAACTTGCATCATAGGTTCAAAATTTACTTTTTATCATTTATACAAGTCAAAGGCCATTTTCATACATTTTTTTTAAGGGATTGATGTGTAAATTTTAAAATCAAATGTGATGAAAATTTATTTTTAGAAATTAACATCAATGAAGATTCTAAAAATTGAATAATCAGATGAACAATCAATGAGTGGTTATCCATAACATTTGAGATTTATTATAGATTTTAATGGGAGACAAAATAAAATAGTAGGATATAAGCTTACCATAAGACGAGTTTATTTATAACATGTCTTAAAATTAAACTATCTAATTTAGTATATTCAAGATAATTTATAGAAAGAATCTTCTGTAATACTAAAGCTAACACTTGTTTCTCGTATCAAACAACTGAGCATCCAAGTTAAAGGTGTGGTAGATTACTTCTGGAGCATTTATGAGCTGGTCAAGAAGACGATCACATATAACAATGCTAAGTATAAAGCCATAATTGATACTCATTATAGAAGAGTGTTGTTTAAGTTTGGTGATCTTGTGTGGGCAATGATCACTCGTGATAGATTTCTCATAAGAAAAGATAACAAGCTGAAGGAAAGAAAGATATACTCTTGCGAGGTGTTGTAAAAGATAAATAACAATGATGATAGACTTCGCTTTTCTAGACATCTAAAAACTTTTAATGTCTTTAATGTGCAATGCCCGACGTCTTATTTGGAGGAAGAACAAAACTTAAGGATGAGTTCTCTCTAATATGGGAAGAATAATACAACTGGATTATCCAAAACTGAAGTTTATAAACAGTTAGTTGGGGATCTTCTATAGCTAGATGAGGATTTGTCCTAAATAGACTATATGGATGACCTAACATATGTTTTTATATACCAGTGAGACAGAGATATGCCTAAGAGAATATCTGGTTGTGCCAAACATATATTGTTGCTAAAAGAGGCCATAAAAAACCCTCTCTGTCGGTCCATCCACTATATAGATTTCTTGAAATTAGGCTTAAAATATATTGTTCGGCTAATTTTCCTTGACTTTTCTGGACTTCTTATATTATTTTGGATTTTATTTTATTTTCCTTTCTGTTTTAGGATTCTAACTTATTAGCTAGTATAGGTTAGTTTTATGGTATATTTAAAGGTATTTTAAACCTCTTTACAAAGCACACTTCATTATACTTTATTTTAAGATAATAAAAATATGAATTTAGAGTTCATATTTGCAACCATTTTCACTCATTAATTTTTTTAATTCTATAATTGTTTATTGTTTTTTGTGCTTTCACCTGTATCAGTTGGTATCACAACCCAACAATCATATGTTATTGCTTGTTGTGTGCTGCAACCTCATGATTATTTGTTTTCTTGTTATATGTTGCTAACATCTATGGTAGAAAAGGGTTGTGGAGTAGGTTATGGTCAAGAAAAGGATGAGGAGATTCTCTTTCGAAAAAGAAACATCCATGAGCTCGTGATAAAAGACATGCAGAGATAGATCACAGAATTAACTCATCAATTGGAAAAGAGAAACCTTTAGGAACAAGATTGGGAGGAGAGTTACCATGGGTCCCTCTTGATTGGGAAGTTTGCTTTCTTTTTTCAACTTTAATTAGTCTTGTTTAAGCTATCAAAACTCTCTTTTTTTTGCCCATTTTTGCCTCTAACAATACCATTTAAAAATAGTAGGTGATAATAATCTCATATAAGCACACCATACTAACAACTTTCGTACATATTTTTGCATGGTAACCATAACCTTACATTGTTGTATTACCATTTCAACTTGACTTTTCTTTTTCAAGTTCAATTGGTCTTCATAAACATTTTCGGTGATAATGATGCAAGTGTATAAACACTTGCATCATTATCACCTAAAATTGTTAAGGTCTCGCCAACAATAAATGACTAGTATATATAGGAACCACATTACACAGAACCTTATCCTTATACTTCCCAATCAAAAAAGAAACCAAAACCTGTTTAGTCAACCATAACTTCACTACATTCATTCAACCATAGAAGCTTATAAGGTCTATTATGCTAAACAATGTTTAGATTTAATTTCTTAACAAGTATAACAGTAGCAATATTAGTACAACTTCTATTATCAATAATCATACTACACACCTTGTTACTAATGTGACACCTAGTATGAAAGATGTTCCTTTTTTGTTGCTTTTTTACCAATTTCATAGCAACTTTCTGATCATCAACCTTTGAAATTCACTATAGCCTTAATGATAGGCATTTCAACTTCCTTTTCCTTACGACTAGGAACTTCTTTTCTACTAATCATCTTATCAAACTTACTTATTAACACCTCCATCATAACTTTCATTCTATCTTGCCTTTCCTCCACAACTCTTGTCTATATTTGTTCAACACTTTTGAAGACATTGTTTATACCTACAATAAAGGTTAGTAGCAAAGAAAATATTTCCTAACAAAAAACTCATGTGTTTACTCTTACAATAAAATCCACTCCTCTCGTGTTTCACACAATTTATTAGGCTTTTCACCATAATAGTCTCGCTACACCTTTTACCATTCTATTCTCGTACTTTGGTTCTTAAAAGTAAATTAACAACTTATCAAACAATCAATCAAACTACACAATGATTTATTTTATGTTTAAAGACTCAAGAATCAATAATTATTCAAACTTTTCAAAATGAAACTTGAGGATAAACTTACGAGTAGCTATGTAATTTTCTACTAATATAATGACAAAAACAAAGACACAAAATAAAAGTAAGAATTATTATTAAGAAACAACAAAAACTGTAAAATTCAAGAAAATAAAGAAATCGATGCAAGAAATTAAGAAACTAAAGAAAATGATGCAAGATAATTCTATTCTACCCAAATTTGCAAGAAATCAATCAAGATCACCAAGAATTTCTAAGACAAGTTTCAACTAAATCGTAGTTCATACAATATCAAAGATTTCATAATCGCATCTCCAATAATCCTTTCAAGATTTGCAATTTTAATTATTTTTTAATAGGTGTCGAATTTCTCAAGTATAAGGATGAACACACTTTGTTGTTTGTATGCAATTTAATTTTCTTTTACTAACTTCAAGACCTTTTCTTTTCATATCAAAAACCGATTATCTTCTTTCTTCTTTCTATTTTTAATTAAAATTCCACCAAAACACCACAAAGATTAATCAAAATTCAATTTTTTTTTGTTAATAGTCGAAACCTTAGAGACAAATAAACCAAGAAAAACAAGAAAGAAACCCTAGATATAGCAAGATCTAAAGAAAACCCTAGAATTAATTATAACAATAAAAATTAAAGAGATATAACCTAAAATTAGCCAAGCACTAATACCAATCTGATGTTGAATTGTCCTTTAGATAGCTAATTTGAGGTTTAAAGAAAGTTTACAACTTAACCCAATAATAACCTTGCCTCGGAGAATTAAAGTTATATGCAAATGATCACTCTCACCTTATGCCTATAACGAGACATAAATGAAAAATATTAATTGCAATAAAGTTGATCAATTCTTAGAAGAGTTTGCAAGTTTAATAAAAAAAAACTTGATATGAAAATCACTCAACAACACAAAGAAAAATAAGCACAAAATATACGAGACTTGTAGATAAAATCCATCAACTCCCTAAAATCCTAACATAAGAATAAGTAATGGGTTCAACATGTACCAAATTTAAATAAAACCCATACTTATTAAAATAAGGTCTAAAATAATAAAAATAAATAAATAAATATATAGTCTAAGATTACTTTTCACCCTTTTCCATATATGATAGTAAAAAATACCCAAGAGAATTAATTATTAAAGAATCCTTACTGAACAAAAGCCTAAAGCATTGTAAAATAAGAATTAATTTCTGACCAATTAATTCTTCTTATTTGATACGGAATCCTTATAAAATAAATACATCTAAGGCTGCCACATAAGCTTCCAATAGCATTAAGGACTCCTTGTAGTGAATGGAATTCATAACTCTTAAGGAAACAATGTCTTTTTTTTTTTTCCGTACTTTGCTGACAGATTCTAGGCCCAACTTCAAACGTGTCGTTCTTTCTCATTCAGATGAATTAGCGGGCTTAACATATATCGTTGGAAAGGTACATATGTCTAATTTCTAAAAATATTATAATCATATCTAATATCCACCTGTTGCTTTCAGATATAACCAAAAGAGTAGACAAAGGTCTAGCTTGACAGATTTGAACCTTTTTAACCTATGCCTCTTGACTTAGCTCATTAAAATCCTCTTGGATGCACTTCGTTCTAAGTCTTAGAATAGATTAAATGGACACTCCTAATGGATTCTTTGATGTTGTAGCTAGGATCACTTCATGATTTCTATTTGGTCCATCACTTGGAATAACCTTCAACCACACTTAAGGATTATAAGGAGGATGGATGAAATTAAGTATTTTTTCCAAATCTATCAACCATGTTAGTGTTACATCTCTCCTATAAAATAAAATAAAAATTTAAAATCCAATTACATTTCATATTATTGATGCAAATAAACAATTTTAACTTCTTAAACCAATGATAACTATCAAAACACTTAAAATGAACACTTTCATTCTATTATTTAAAAATTTTGTTTTTCCTTCTACCCCTATTCTTTACATAAGTTTCCTCATATAACTTTATTGGAGTTAGTTCTTGTCTAATTTGTTTTTCCTACAAATTAAATAGTTTATTAAAAACCTCACTAATAAACATGTAATTAAAACTTCAAGAAAAATAATAAAATATACAAATATGAGCTCTTAGTATGCGCTTTTCATGGTGGATAAATGGAATTGCTCCTCCAATGTGCTTGTTTATCGAACCATGAGTTTTTTTTTCTTTCTATTTATGTACTGAATCATGAGCGCTTTGTAAAACTTTATGAAACCACAAACTCAAGATATGTTGTCCAATTACAGGTTGTGACATAGTGTGATTTATAGCCTTTTCACCTCACAATGTCATTAAACCCTACCTTCTTAATTGCTTGTTTGCAGGCATCATACAAAAAATAACGCAACCTAGTACATAAATTTATTAAAAATAAATTAGGTAAGAAAATAAAAGAATACAAGTTTATAAGAATATAACATTAATTTATTTAAACTTACCTAGTCACATTGTGGCTTTACCACACTTTTCTGACAAGCACCTTGTTGCTCTTGTTTCACAAAAAAAAATGTCTTAATTGATTTCATACATGAATTAATTTTCAAAATTTTAGAAACTAGTAACTCGAATTATAGATTATTTATCCAACCTTAAAATTTTTCCACCAAGCATCTACCTTATACATCTATTAAGGATAGTCATAAAGTTGACTCCATTGAAACAATAGTTTTTTAAATGACCATTTTATCCTAGAGGTGATGAAACAAGCAACTTTAATATTGGTAAACTTGAAAATCAATTTAAGAGAGTCATTTTTATAAAATTGTAAAACTTAAAATAACTAAATAGAATCATACAAAACAATTACATAAAGAGGTCGCTCAACCATTCTCCTATCCATTTTCCTTTAACAGACTTTATCAAATAAGGGATGCCTGATATGTTATCCTTGGTGGTTGAGTGTTAGTTGGTAACCTCTTCATAATCATCCTCTAAATTCATAACATAATTACCAACACTACTACTTGATGAAGCATGAGTGATCTTATTTGACTTGGACTTGTTTCCTCTTGAATATATGATACCTAAAAGGAAACAATGAACACAATTCAAAAAATGAAACATACTTGCAAACACAAATTCAATTATTTATTAAAAATGAATAACAATTAGCCTACACAAATCAACTAATACCTAATAACCTATCATTTCTTTAATTCCAAAGTAATTCAATTCCCCCAAGTTCAAAAAATAAAATTCATTATTAAATAACTATCAAACACTTCATAAGTTAAAACATACATAACCCTTGATTGTTATCAATTCCACACAAATTCAATTTTCCTTAATTTTTCAACTAAACCATAAAATTAATAATAAAAAAAATTGATACTTGATGAAATTCGAAAATCCAAGATGCTTCGGAATAAGGCTCATGTGTTGGATAATAAGTTAATCTTTTAGTTCAAGTAATCCAATACATTCTCCCTAGCCAAGGTGTCTGGTAGTTTGATATAGAAAGCCTGGGAGGTTGGTAGCTGGTAGCTAGTGGTGTCTAGTAAGCCAATATGGTTGGTAGTTGGTACCTGTAAAAGATTCCTTTTGATTGATATAAAGACTCTCAAATGCTTAAGTTAGTAACTTTGTAAAGAGATAAAGTGTAATAATATTTTAGAGAGATAGACTATGAAAATATGTATGCCAAAAATAAAGAGATTATGAACCTAAAGCTTGAAGAATTCATGGGGTATTTATAACTCATAAGTCTTGTTTTTTTGTGGAGAGGAGGGGTTGAAGAGTCATTTCACCCTTGTGATATTTTAAGTTGTGTTCTACTCAAAATAATACATATTATATCAATATAAAATATTTGGGGATCTATACAGGGGTCTCAAAAAATTGTTGAGAGACTTACATAGGGTCATGGAAAAGTCTTAATGTAGTGTTGGGCTCAAGAGAGTTGGGCTTAGGGTCTGTGTCAGAGCTCATGGAAGGTTTTTGAGCCTATTAAGTTCGGGTTTATCAATAGCTCACCAAGTCTTTGTGATATTGATATGAACATATTTGTAAAATACTCGGTTACCATGACAAGTTCATTGAATTATCTTCGTTAAGAAGAGGGATGAAAGCTCTGAGATTATTTACCAAAGAGCCTGTGTGTAGTGGCGTGCACTATGTTTGAAGAAATTTCCAAGTATATAGAAGGGGACCATGGAGAAACCCATTCTTAGAAAAAATTATTGGAGGGTTATGTGAGATATAAAGGACTTCATACTTTGAAAAAATTTCTAAGAGGTCAAAGGAAACTTATGGAGAAGAAGCCCATACTTAAAAAAAAATTCTAAGAAGCTGGAGGGAACATGTGGAGGGTGAGCATACTTAGAATGTGAAACCCTAAAAAATGAGTGATTAAAATGAATAGTTAAATAATAAAAATAAAAATAAAAATAAATTGAGAAAAGTTGGATTTTTAGTGAAAACAAATCACCTATTGACTAGTTTTACGTTATTGAGCATAACGTTCAATCCGACCGTTAAATCAGACTGAAATTTTATGAGAAATATCATAACATATAGTCCTACATTCGATTATAAGTTTAGGGCAATCTGAGTTTGGAAGATATTTTAAAACTGTTAACAGTCACATAGTAAATAACATAAAATTCATCAATGGTAATTTTGTAAATATTCTGATGAGCTGGCTAAGTTCCATCAATTTATTCTCCCTTCTTTTAACGCCAAAACAGAGACATAATAGAGAAATAAAAAAGGGAGAGAAAATAAGGATAGTAAAGCACTTAAAACAAAAAAAAATACCTTAAGAGAAAGAGTAGAAATTGTGTAGAATTAAGGATCTAAAAGGTGCCAAACACAAATCACTCCCTTAAGCAAGGATTTAAGAAGAAACTAAATGAGGGAGAAGGGAGAAAAAAAGGGTTGTAAGTCATGGAAAAGAAGAAAAATTGAAGGGGAGGAAAAACATCACCAGGTTAGCTTTCGAAGTTCTTTTTAGTGTTGGGTAACGAGTTCTAAGTTGTTTAAACAATTTTGGATGGAAAGAAATAGAGTTAATGCATTGTTCTTAGATTTTTGAATTAGGGTTCTTAGGAGAGAATTTGGGGAAAATGTGAAATTGTTGAAATTGATACATTTGTGATAAGATGGGTTGAAAATGATGCAAAATAATGAAGGATGGAAGATAAAAATTTAGGTGTCATGTAGACAACATTGGCCGATCATGTTAGGAATAAAAGATGATGAACATGAAATGTAATAAAGCTTATATAATTGTGTGTGATTGTGGTGTGTTAATGCATAAATGATAAAGTTGTGCTTATATATTAAATTGTATATATAGAGTTAAGTAAATAAATTGTTAATGGCAATGCATGTTAATATGTATAGGTAGACAATTTAATGTATTTCAATGCAAAATATTAGAAAGAATATTAAATTATATGTTCATGAACAAGTTAGTTAATTATGAAGGTATAAGGAATGGTGTGAGGATTTAGTTGGATGATAATATGACATAGTTATTTTGCCATGTTTAGTAAAATCAAATATAAATAAAAAAAAGTCAAAGAGATATGAAGAGAAATAATTGAAGTATGAAAGTGTAAATCAAATAGAATTGAAGGTATTTACTATCGATAATAAGATAATGCATTTTAAAGGAAATTAAGTTAGGAAAATATGTATATTTGATAAGAAATGCTAACGAAAGAATTAATTAGTATGAATGGAATTAATGTTGAGACGAGAATTAGTAGAATATGTAATGTTGAAATATGTAACGTGACAATGAAATTATGTACGTGTTACAATTTTGGATATGAATATGCTAACAAGCATACCTTTTTTTTTTAATTATAGGAGGAATATTCGTGGCTGGAACTTCAACGAAGCGAGCTCGAACACCTAGAGCTGCAGGTAGGTGTTCCGCTCCTTAACTATGTCAAGTTATTATAGTTGTTCTTTCGTTTTCTTATTTGTGAATAGATTGTCTTTGTTATGTATGCTTGATAATTAGTGGAATAGAATTGTGTCATGAATATAAGAGAATTATGAGAATATATGGTGAAGAATGAAAATTATTCGATGAATAAATTTAATTAATATAAAAGATAATGTGTATGCCTTAGTCGTCTAAATGGTCAGAAACTAAAAAGATCTAAATATCTTGATTTTGACTTAATTTCCAAAGTGGTGGAAAGCTAAGGTGGATAGTGTTTGACTTAGCCATTCGCAGAGGCAGGGCTAAGGTGGTATGATCAGATGACTTGGTTATTCATAATGATAAGAACTAAGGAGATTTGATGCAGAAATTGACTTAGTCATCGATAGGAACGAAAACTAAGGTGTGGTTATAGAACTTAATTATCTATGTATAAGACGACTAAGGTGGTAATGAACTTGATCAGAAATTGAGGAAAACCTGGATTATTTGTGTGATTACTTGGTTTCCATTAAGATGGGACCAAGGTGGCAAGAAGAGTAAACTTTACAAGCAAACTATGAAGCTTAGTAATGGAAAAGTCATCTAAAAGTAACTAAGGTTGTAGGATATGTCTATAAATAATTTATAAGAGATTATGGTGTTAAAAAAATGTGTAAACTATATATATGTATAAATAAATTAAATTGGTCTTAATAAATAAATTACATTGCATTGTTGCAGGTCATTCTCATATTGCAAGACAACCTTGATTCTCTTTTTTTATGGGTAGCTTTTACTAGGTATATTTTGGTATTTGGTTTATATAATATTCTAATTCACTAGGATTTGAAGTTATCTATTGGGCTTGTAATTTATGTAAAGTCATATACCACTATTTAGATAATTAAATCTCTTTTATGCATGCATTAAAACAATTTTAGTATGCATGTAGATAACTTTATAATATGCTTTGTTTTAATAACATCATGTATGAAGAGAAAATAAATATGACACCATTATTAGAATGAAAAATAGAGAAGGTATAAGTCGAAGTGGATGAAGTGATGAGAAATTAGATTATGTTAAAGAAGATTTGGGATGGTTAAATCATAATTATGTATGATAAATTGTTCTTTTGGTTGATGTCGACACTTGAGAAGGTCAATTTACAGAGAAGACTCTGTCAAATTTTTGGTAGTTAGAATAATAATAATAATAATAACAAGCTTAAAATGTTAGGATAATGTGTGTGTGTGTGTGTGTCTATATATATATATATATATATATATATATATATATATATATATATATATATTTAAAAATATAAAAAAAAAATAT
>Ga0307518_10000967_pt1 | contig 21425 bp, 26 predicted proteins | sample 25_EM_MG_FD_203889 | JGI IMG/M metagenome (GOLD analysis project Ga0307518, IMG submission 203889) | Populus trichocarpa ectomycorrhiza microbial communities from riparian zone in the Pacific Northwest, United States - 25_EM | ecosystem: Host-associated > Plants > Roots > Unclassified | place...
ACAGGATAGAAACTCTCATAGGTACACCGCTCGCGGGCGAGTTCAGCGCACGGCGACTACGGGCCTTCATTCCAAGAGAGGGTACACAGCTGTATAGAGATCAACAGGAGTACATGCACACGCTACCTGTCAAGTCCGGGTCTACTCCGGTAGGAGGTCCGGTCAAGTCCGGACGAAAGCGGAAGAAGGACAAGGGCAGGGGGCTGGACAAGGAGTTAGTCCGGCCAGAGTTGGTGACCGCTTGGATTCAACGACTAAGGACAACGAGCGTTGATCCCTTGCGTAGGTTCCAGTCAAGAGGCTAGAGACGGAAACGGAGACGGAGATGGAGACAGACAGAAACTGGAGTAGTGACTATGGTTGATTTCAGACTGAGGAGTACAGGATAATCTACAGAGTACTTATACTAAGTGCAAACTAGGGACGAGTACATATGGTGACAAGTAAACAGCCTAAAGGCGGACAAGGAGCGAACGGAGTAAGGACTAGGTCAGGTCCGGTGAAAATAAAGTCAGGTCCAGTGAAAATGCTACAAGGTATGGGACATATCGAGTTCACGGAGAACTCACGTCAAGGCAGGGTAAACGGCGAGGTGTGGTAACGAGCGAATAGAGCATAGACCAAGGGTTGTACTTAACGGAAGGTTATCAGCGCGACCGTGACCGGAGTAAGTGAGAGCGACCAGAGTTGAGCTATAGTGCTGTGATGTGACCGGAGTAACCGGATAAGGCCCGGAGTTGGACATGGTCATAACAGTATCCCCCCTTTAGGGGCCGAACCCATGAGGCCCCAATGAGGCTGACGTGTGGTCGCCTAGAACAATGCGGAGTCCGGAGTGAATGTCTGAGTACGAATTTTGGATTTATAAAGATCAGACCGGTTTTGCCTTTACCCCCAGTTTTTGCCATTGATTCTAACATGTCAAACATCACTAAGTCCACCACCCCCACTGCCCCCTCTGCGGTCGAGTCTAAGGACTGGACCAAGGCGACAACACCGGAGCTCCAGTCCAGTAGCGAAGACGAGGTGTCCGTCCTCAATGCCAAAACGAAGGAGAGGCGTCGACGCAAGCAGGTCAAGAAAGAGGAGAAGCAACGCCGGGAAGAGGCAGAGCGACGAGCGCGTGAAGAGGCAGAGGCCAGAGCATGAGAGGAGGCGGAGAGGAAGGCCCGCGAGGAGGCAGAATGTGTAAAGGCGGAGACAGAGCATAAGGCGTGAGAGCAGGCAGAGAAGGAGAGGGCGGAGTCGCAGGCACGGGCGGAGTCACAGCAGAGGAAGGCGGCAGAGGAGGCTGCCAAACAGAGGGCGGTGGAGATAGCCGCCAAACAGAAGACGACAGCACAAGAGGCGTCGAAGAAGAGAGCGAGGGAGGAACCGGAGGCAGGTCTGGTAAGTATTTCTTTTCTTTATTTTATCTTTGTTTGTGTTTTGCTGACTCTTGTGTAGATGCGTGCGTTGCGCAAAGCATCGCGCGGTGTGCGAGCGCGACCCAGAGAAGCCGAAGCAGCGGGCATGCATGAAGTGCGCCGGCTTGAAGGAGAAGTGCGAGTGGCCGGAGGTGGACAAAGGGAAAGGCAAGGCGAAAGAGAAGGAGGTGGCGACTTCACCGCGAGGAGGCGAGAAATGGAAGAAGAAGAAGACGACGGCGAAGGTCGACGACGACGACGACGAGATAGTGGAGGTGGCGGGTCCATCCGGGTCGAGGTCCGGTTTCAACACCAGACCATTCCTGGAGTGGATGGACAGGTTAACGGCCGCGGTGGAGGCGATGACCGGACAGATGGCCCAGATCGCGGACTCTACGCGATCTGTATCCCGGTCCAATGACCAACTCAGCGCCAGCCTCGAAACGTTCTTCGAGGAGTGCCAGTTCTTCACCTCGGAGTTCGTTGTGTCGGAGGAGGAGAGTGAGGAGGAGGTCGATCTGGAAGAGATCGACCAGGAGTTGGAGGGTCTCCAGAGGGAACTGGAGGAGCAGGAAGGTCCTGCACCGGAGTAGATAGTCCAGTCCGGCGCCTTGTAAATAGGAATGTAAATTAGTTTTACTTTTTGTTTATAAGAAAAGTGGCCTTGATTTGAGAGTGAGTGATATTACAGAGTGAAACAGATAAGAGAAACAGATAAAAGAAACGGAGGCGAGAGTAATACTACATGGACGCGAGTGGTCCGGGTTTGTCTGGGTACCGGACATGGTAATCTTCCAGTAGTTCTGTAGCGTTGCCTAATTCGGTGGCGAGGAGCCAAGATGTTTCTTCGTCAGTCCCTTCGTAACCGGACCAACGTACCAAGTACAAAAGCTTGCACGATTTTCGTCGACGGTCAACCTTGGAGTCGAGGATCTCAGAGATCTCGAACTCCGGTTCACCATCCACTTTGACCGGTGGCGGAGGAGGTTGTATCTGGTCCGGTATGGTGTTGGGTATGGCCGGTTCTAGTTGAGAGACATGGAAGATGGGGTGAACTGCGTGCATGGAATCTGGAAGGTGGAGCGTAAAAGAGAGGGAGCCTACTTGCGCGATGATAGTGTAGGGACCCAAGTTCTTCTCTGATAGCTTTTTGGATGGTCAAGTTGACCGGAAGTATTTGGCTTTCACATATACTTGGTCGCCTACTTTGAAGTCCGGTGCCGGAGTACGTTTGGCATCAGCCGGACCTTGGTAGCGAAGTTGTGCGTTGGCCATTTCTTCTTGAAGGTGTTGGTGCAGTGACTCGAGGTCGACTGCGTAATCACGAGCCCTGGCGGAGGTCATATCGCGTTCCAGGTAGACAGAGATATTAGGGTGGTAGCCCTTATTAGCAAAGAACGGCAAGACTCCTGTAGTAGCACTAGGTGCGTTATTGTATGCGAACTCCGCCAATGGGAGTAAGTCCGCCCAGTTGTCCTGCTGGTAGTTGCAGTAGATCCGGAGGTACTGTTCAAGGGTCTGGTTAGAACGCTCAGTCTGGCCGTTGCCCTCCGGGTGGTAACCGGAGGTGAAGTGGAGGCGCATGTCGAGGGCCTTCCCAAGTGACCGGAAGAAGTGAGAAACAAACTCTGTACCGCGATCTGAAGTGACATGGGTGGGAACACCGTGCTTGGAGAATACGTGGAGCAGGAAGAGTTTTGCAAGCTCCGGGCTAGTGATAGTGTCATGAGTAGGGATGAATATGGCTTGTTTAGAAAGCCTGTCTACTACGACCAGGATGGCCGTGAAGCCGGTAGAGCTAGGGAGCTGCTCAATGAAGTCCATGGATATGGAGTTCCAAGGTCTTTCCGGCACAGGGAGCTGTTTTAGTAACCCATAGGGTCGATGGCGCGGTGTCTTAGCTCTTGCGCAGGAGGTACAAGACCGGACGTAGTCCTTGACGAAAGTCCGGAGACCAGGCCAAGTGTAATCATGCCGGATTAGTTCTAGAGTCCGGTTTTGCCCAAAGTGACCAGCAAGTGGGTGGTCGTGTCGATACCGGAGTACCCGGAGACGGAGGTCATCCAAGTCCAGTACGTATATGCAACCGTCTAGTCGAAGGAATCCAGCCTCGTCGGTGGACCATCGAGAGTCCAGTGGATCTGCGAGGTGGACCTGGGCAATGGGATCAGAGGGTAGTGCAGAAAGGATGTCGCTATGGAGTGTTTCCACGTCCATGATTGCAACTGCACGGAGGACCGGAAACTCTAAATAAGTAGCGCGAAGAGAGTTAGAGAGCTGTTCTTGAGTGAACACCGGCCTAAGATTTTGGGGATTAACCCGGGCGTAGCCACTATCCCCCTCTTTGGGGTAGACGTCCCATCGTCTAGTGAGAGCGTCCGGCTTGGCACCGAGTTTTCCGGGGCGGAAGCGAATGACAAGATTAAATTGTGATAAAAACTCGGACCACCGGGCTTGCCGGCGGGAGAGTACTTTTGAAGTCGAGAAGTACTCGAGATTCTTGTGGTCCGTGACGACGTCTATAGGAGAGGCGGAGCCTTCAAGGTAGTGGCGCCAGTTCCGGAATGCCTCGAAGATGGCAAGGAGTTCCTTATCGTGGGTGTCGTAGTTTAACTCTGGAGCAGTTAAAGTCCGGGAGTAGTATGCGACCGGACGAATCTCTCCGTCGGCGCAAGTAATAGACAGGATGCCAGCGACGGCGTAGTCAGAGGCATCCGTTTCCACAATGATAGGGGTGTCCGGAATGAAATGGGTAAGGATGGGCGCAGTAGTGAAGGCATGCTTGAGAGCGTTGAAAGAGCGTCGACAGTCCTCGGAGAAATTCCAAGGAGCGTCTTTCCGGGTGAGCCGGGTAAGAGGGACCACGATGTCCGAGTAGTTGAAGATAAACCGGCGGTAGAAATTGGCGAAGCCCAAGAAGGACTGGATGTCCTTTACCTTTCGAGGTTCAGGCCAGTCGGAGATGGTCTGGATCTTGTCCGGAGACATAGTTAGACCGTCCGGAGATAGGCGGTAGCCAAGATACTCTACCGAGTCCGAGTGGAACTCACATTTCTCCGGTTTGGCAAAGAGGCCATGCAACTGGAGTCGGCGGAGGACTTCCCGGACGTGCTGCTGGTGGGACTCCATATCCTCGGAGTAGATGAGGATGTAGTCGAGGTACACGACGACGCAGACATCCAGCATGTCAGCAAAGACAGTGTTGACAAAGCGCTGGAATGCCGCAGGGGCGTTAGTGAGGCCAAAAGGCATTACTAACCACTCGTAGGACCCATAGCGCGTATGGAAGGCGGTCTTCCACTCATTGCCCGGGGCAATCCGGACTAGATGATATGCGTGCCGGAGGTCGATCTTTGAGTAGATCTTAGCGCGGCTAGGGGAGTCTAGTAGGTCAGAGATAAGGGGGAGTGGATAGCGATCCTTCTTGGTAATTTTGTTTAGACCTCGGAAGTCAACACAGAGGCGGAGTGAGCCGTCCTTCTTCTTTACAAAGAGGACCGGAGCAGTGTGGGAGGAAGTGGTAGGACGGATGAAACCTGTATTAAGATTCTCGTTGATGAAAGTCCAGAGAGCGGAGAGCTCAACCGGAGACAGTGAGTAAAGAGTTCCCAGAGGTGGAGAGGTACCTTCTTCAAGGTCGATCTTCAAGTTGTAGTCGTGATGCGGGGGCAGTTCAGAGGCTTTCACCTTGCTGAACACATCCGCATAATCGCGATACTCCGGAGGGACTATGTCCAAGTCCAGCGGAGTAGAGGCAGAGGAAGAGCGAGCCTTCGCTGAGTCAGAGGGACGCAGCTGAAGTTGGTATTTGGTGGATCCTTCTAATTTGCACGCACGCACGAATGTGGCTGCGTTAATCAGAGAGATGTGTGGAGGGGTGCAAACCGGAGTGTCAACAGATGGCGCGAGGCCAGGGTCAGATTGGCCGGAGAGGCCGGAGACAGGGTTACCGGACTGAACCAGAGAGGGAGTCGACAGGGGCGCTAGCAAACTTGGTGCAGGGGTCCGGAATGTTAAACTGCTCAGTACCCAGTCAATCAACGGATTGTAGTGGGTGAGCCAGTTATGTCCAAGGACAATTGAGCATTCAGAGTCTAACGGAGCGAGATAAAAGGTCATAGGGGTGACATCACCGGATGCGGGGAATTTCACTGATATATCGACAGCTTGAGTGATTACAAAGTTTGATGTACCGTCAAAGAGCCGGAGAGTAATCAGAGGAACGGAGTAGGTGGTAATATTGTTTTTGTGCGCGAATTGTATATCTACAAAGCAATGTGTGGACCCGGAGTCCACAAGTGCGCGGGTTTTAGGTAAGTCAAAAGATAAGAGGATAACATGTGGCATAAGGGAGTTAGGATCATAAAGAGCGGACGCGTTGAGGCGAGCCTCCTTGGGTGCACTTCTGGAGTCAATGCAGCTCGCCGGTTGTGCAGAGGGCCGGGAGCTGCTTACTCTTTTTTTGACTCGGAGTTGGCACCCGAGTTGGAGTCCGTCTTACCGGACTCAGCAGCGATGGCCGCAGCGCGAGCCTTGGCCTTTTTGGTCTTCTTTGGACAGTTGTCCGTGAAGTGACCAGTACCTCCGCAGAACATGCAGAGGTTGTTATCAAGCCACCGTTTGCGCTCGTCAGCAGTCAGCTTTCCGTCCTTACCAAGCTTGTTGGTTAGGTCCGGTCTAGAGCCGGAGGTGGACTGGTTGCTAGTCGTCTTGGACGAGCCAGAGGCAGAGCTGGATGAGTTGCCGGCCTTGGATTTCTCCTGACCGGAGTTGGATGAGTTGCCTCCGGAGTTGGAGGGCTTGGTGGGGGACGAGGTAGGTTGGCTCTTCGTGGTACGAGAGATCTCGTCTTTGCGCTCCCAATAGCGCGCGTCGATCTCCTGACAAAGAGCCCTAAGCCCATGCAGAGTCAGGGGTTTCCCAACTCGAGCAATCTTGTCTTTAAGGCGGTCCGGGAGACCGGAGTAGAACAGGCGGCAGAGTGCACCATCTCCGTAGTCCTGGACCTGGGAGGCAAGTCGGTTGAAGTCTACAATATACCGCGTAACGCGGTGAGCATCCTTCATCCGGAGATGCTTGAGCTGATGTTCAGCATCAGCGATGGGGTCGTGAGGTCCAAAGGTGCTCTGGAGCTCAGCGACGAAGTGGACCCAACTTTCCATCCAGCGTGGACGGTCAGCCGGATCACCGGAGTTCAGCAGGTCTGGTTCGAACCATTCTAGAGTCATCCCTTTTAGATATGATTGGGCGAAAGTTACCTTTGCCCTATCAAGGCGGAATGCCTTGGCTCAATCCTGGAAACATAACTCACACTGGACCAAGAAGGTCCGGAGTTTTTTGGGGTCCGTCCCATCAAAGGTGTCCGGTTCATGGACTTTGGCACGGGAGGAGGAAGAGTCGCTGGTCCGGCGGGAGGAGCGGGAGAGGCGGTTGATGGCGACTGCTAAATTTTGGAAGACAGCTAGACCAGGGTCTAGCTCATCCATGGTGTCAACGAAGTCATCGTTGTCGTCATCATCGTTGTCGCCATCTCCGGGGTCGTCCGGATCACCTCCGGGTCCGTCCTCGGGGCCAAACCACTGGTGACGGGCAGGTTCGCAACATTCTGGGGTGGGGTCGCGATGGTAGGGGAATCGATCACCAGAAACGGATTCATGGTGACCTAAATCAGAACCACAAAGGCTCTGAGAAGCAGCATCTTGACGCGGAGTCACAGACGCTGTGGGGTTTTGAGCTGTGAAGCTCCGGAATTGGCTAACAGAAGCCAGAGGTTGCCTGCGGTTAGACAGGGCTTGCTGGGCGGCAGAGAGATGGAGGTCATTTACTGCACCTGCTTCTTCAGCGAGTGCGGCAGCAGTACAAGCGCAAGAGCGCGTAGTCATGGTCATACGGAAATGGAAACTAGTTTGCATACGAGGTTTGGGATAGTGAACCCACACAAGTGTGAGTCTGAAATACTGTCAAATCTGGGTCTACTCCGGTAGGAGGTCCGGTCAAGTTCGGACGAAAGCAGAAGAAGGACAAGGGCAGGGGGCTGGACAAGGAGTTAGTCCGGCCAGAGTTGGTGACCGCTTGGATTCAACGACTAAGGACAACGAGCGTTGATCCCTTGCGTAGGTTCCGGTCAAGAGGCTAGAGACGGAAACGGAGACGGAGATGGAGACAGACAGAAACTGGAGTAGTGACTATGGTTGATTTCAGACTGAGGAGTACAGGATAATCTACAGAGTACTTATACTAAGTGCAAACTAGGGACGAGTACATATGGTGACAAGTAAACAGCCTAAAGGCGGACAAGGAGCGAACGGAGTAAGGACTAGGTCAGGTCCGGTGAAAATAAAGTCAGGTCCAGTGAAAATGCTACAAGGTATGGGACATATCGAGTTCACGGAGAACTCACGTCAAGGCAGGGTAAACGGCGAGGTGTGGTAACGAGCGAATAGAGCATAGACCAAGGGTTGTACTTAACGGAAGGTTATCAGTGTGACCGTGACCGGAGTAAGTGAGAGCGACCGGAGTTGAGCTATAGTGCTGTGATGTGACCGGAGTAACCGGATAAGGCCCGGAGTTGGACATGGTTGTAACACTACCCCTAAGAACGCAAAACGAAGAAAATGGAGAGGGACAGCAGGTGGGGGATAAGAACAGCAGGCAAGGAGACGAAGAAGTACAGTGGTCAGACGAAGAACCGCCAGATGAAAGGGAGAGAGTGCTTGTGGAGGGGACAAGCACGGCAGATGAAGACTCTCTTGGAGAAACAGACATAGAAAAAGGGGGATCGGACAGATTAACAGAGGGTACCATCATCAGTTGTGTCACTGGTTTGGGCGACGAGGACGCTGCCATTTTTTGAGGGGGGCACATGTAGTAGGAGGGGCCAGGGGAGGAGCAGGCAAGCAGGTCAGGTGACACTGAGTCAGCAGCAGTAGGAGATGGACACGCATGTACATGATAGGCAGGACGAACCACTACAGACGCCATTCCCCTGCCTCAGCGCTATTCTTAGGAATGGTTTGGAAATTACCGGTGCGGATGGTCAGTCTCTGAGACTAGTTCATTTCGCCAAAAAAACCCCATCTAAGAGACCACTATTGCTACCGAGAACTAGTGCCTGAGGTGCCATGACATGACATGTCCATCGAAGCTTATGTAATCAGCTTTCTTTCAGTTGTATCATATCCCTTTCTTGACTGTTTCTTCATTTCTCTGTGGGCTGACGAGGTATCTACATTTTTTTCCCATCCTCACACTCATTTTGGAGTCGGATTCACCAAGATTGACAGCACGGTATTTTACTCAGTCAGCATCACACCGAGTCCACATGAATCCACGAGGCACTGATGATCTTCCTACACAGTACGAACCTGGGCCACGCATGATCCTCTACCTGGCACCTTTGAATTTGCAGCGATGAACAATCAAAATCGGAGGTTATGATCTTGCCAGAAATGAGGATCCCACCTGGCGACAGCGTCCAGCTGATAAACCCGGCTTCTGGGTACGAGGTTATGGTTATCTGGAACTGTGGATTACGCCGTCGTACAGTACAAGGACAAATGGGACAGGAGAGGTCGACGTCCAGTGGTCCTAGCCCAATCTCAGAGTTCACATTTCCTCCAGAACACTTACGTGGTGTAGGCGGTGTAAGGCGTGAGCAGGACGTCTTCAAGATCTCGGAAGGCTGCCTTTTTCTTGTCGAATCAAAATGCACCCCGGTAAATGGTGTTAGCACCTTTGCGTCACTCATGCCCGAAGCTGTTGGTCAAGCTCTCATGCTGGCAAATATGACCAAGTCTGTATCATCACTTCAATAGGTGTATTCTCATTGGAACGTTCCCAGGCGAAAAGAAGTTTGCTTTTGCCTTTCCAACGGACAGACCTGCATGTTCTGCATTCTAAAACTGGAAGGCTACCAATGGATCTACTGTGAGTCGGCCACATGCCAGCTTAGCAAAGAAGCTTGAACAAAGCCATTTGTGAGATCATACTACTTGTTGTCAAATGGGTGAGTTTATTTTTGGAAGTGTGATATTGTGTTCATTTCCTTATAACTATCAGTTGGTCCCCTCAGCCAATGATCTATATGTACTCAATGAATGAGGGCAATGAACATTGTTGAGTTGAATTTCTGCGAACAAATATCTTCACTGTTCACATCTGTTTCCATCATGTACTGGCTGATCAACTTGGATCACCTGCTTGTTCTGAAGTGTCAGAATGATGCAGGTTGGTTTATAAGGGCTGTATACTGCAGGTTTGGGGCATACTATCACTTAATGAAGAGGTAACAGGAAACCCATCATTGGCTCACCGAACGATGCACTGAAAATCATCTACCACCTAGGGACAGGTCCATCATTGGATAACCTTCTCCAAACATTTCTTGTAAATTACTCCCTTTGAACCCTGTGCATCACGACGAGACTGACGATTGTTCAATAACATTCTGCTCGCCGTCCCATTCCATCATCATGGTAGAGTGACAGGATGGTTCGATGGCCCAACTAAGGATCAGTAGGAATGATTTCAATGTTGTACCTGTGCCACATCAGGCCATTCCTGCTTATTCACTTAACTTTATCAGTGTACAAGCTTTATTGATACCACAAGTTGATCCAGAGGTCCTATGCATATACTGGAAGCCAGGCTTAACGTCACAGCTTGTTATCGACCTCCCCTTCTTTCTACTCCTTTGGCAGTCTTTGTGTCATCGGCGTGTCCATTTTGCTGTCGGTGTCATATCCATACTTTTCCCAGTCGCAACTCCGGTCTAACCTTGGCCCGCCTGACCTCTCCTTAGGCATAGACGCAACTCCGGATCTAGTCCGGCCATCTCCAGCCCCATAGCTGCACTCCAGCTCAACTCCGGTCCCTACGTCCATCTCCACCCTCAGGACTAACCCCTGTCTTCCTGCAGACAGATCCACAGTCTAACTCCTCCGTGTCGGACCTGTACCTACCATTAGTTGCTACTCCGGTTTCAGTCTGGCCACTCCCTTTGTCTGGTCTGCAATGTAGCCCAACTCTGGCTGGTATTATCCAACTCCGGCTCAGTTCTGCTCCTGCTCTTGCTCCGCTTCCTCTGTCAGGTCCACCAATGGCCTAGGACATTTCTATGTCCAACTCCGGACCTTCCTCCGGCTACTCCGCCCCTCCTCCACCTGCACACTCCCTCCACTCTTGCACTTCCTCCAGTCATGCACTTCCTCTGGTCGTGCACTTCCTCCGGTTCCACTTCCTCTGGTTCCACTTCCTCCGGTTCTGGACATCACTCCGGACTTAACATTAGTTAAGTCCACCTCTGACCCTTACCAGTCCTGTTCCGACCTAGTTCCCTTGTCCCTGCTTTTCCTCCGTCATCCCTGTAATCCTAGTTCCCCGTTTCTGCTTCCGCTCCGGTTTATTTTCCTGTACCTAGTTTATTTTCCTGTCTGGTTCCACTCCGTCCCTTGTCCCAACTAAGGTGTTTACTTGTCACTGTATATACTCACCTCTAGTCTCATTACTATATAAACTACCAAACTCCGGCCTAGTAGTCCTTAGATCAAATCTCAACTAAGATACTCCTCCCTCTGTACTACCCACTATGCTCTCCTTAATCCATCTGTCCACCTGAACTCCTGAACTCCGGCCAACTCCGGTCTCCATCCTATCTCGTCCCCTTGGTCCTATGTCCGCTCCTAGCAAGTCTCCTACTCGCACAAGGGCAAAAGCCACCTCTGTCCCAGACTCGATGCTAGACCTCTAGGGACTTATCCCACCTCTGGGATGTGTCCTTCGTCCGGACAAAGCTGCGCTACTCCGGTCCACTTTCCCGCGGTCCGGACTTACTCCGCAAAAACCCGGACTTACTCCCAGTGCTTTTCTAGTGCCCGGACTTTGTCCATATGACCCGGACTTGATTGTCCGCACTAACCAGCACCTACTAGTGTCTGGACTTACCTCCTCATTAGTCCCCTGCATCCCTGGACCTCCTAGTAAGATCGTCGAGGAGAACCGATCCTGACAATCGGACTTATTTGTTTGGCTTCAGATGCCAGTCAACTCGTATATCTCCCACCTCTAGCATGTACGTTTTGTGCCTATGTTATCACCTCAGTCCATTACAGCCATTTTGTCAGTACTTGATACACTTGGTGTATTCATGTGCCCTTTATGAATCTGTCTCACCATCCAATAGGATTTTCAGGTCATGCTCTTGATGTCCACACGCTCTCGTGAGGACTGCTGTCGCTGTCCCTTTTTTAACAGCTTGTTTGGGATATCAGTTCTGGGCAGTATAGCCCTGCTTTCTGTTGCTCCATAGTTGCTGAGAGCAATGAAATGTTCTAATGGATATCTCCGTTTTATCTATTCGCCAAGTCTGAGACCCATCAACATTCATGAGGCTGTCTCGCATGTTTGTATCGCCCTCGTAGATGCCCAACTCTGCTTCTCTGAGGTTTACGGTGATGCTTCATCTGACAAACTTGAGGACCTTAGTTCGATGATCCATTTGCCTCCCCATACTGCCTGCCCCCTCTTGATGAATGGTTTCACGTGAGAACCCTGGTGAAATTAAATAAATGGCACAGGAAATTTCACCCACTTCAACCACCAATGTTTACGCCAATGATATACTCAAGTGTCAACACGCAATTGGAATTTGATTGATCCCATGCAATCACCAGAACGATACAGTGAGCCTTGATAGAAACAACAACAAAGTTGCTGGAGTTGAGCTCGTCTTCCAGGGCTTCTTTTCTGCCATGTATCAATACTCCCCAGACCTTTTTATTTCAAAGATAGTTCATATATATAGTAAATGGATGCCAAAATACAAGGGACAGAACACACTAGTTTCCGCACTCGCAGAATTACGATGCCTCTATTCCTTGCATAAGACATGCAGACGAGCCCCATGTTGGTGACGATTGCATTACTCATGTGACTTCACCTCTGACCTGTAAGCCTGAGAAGGCGAAGAATACCTAGTGAACACTGCAGGCCGGTAATCATGAACATCCGCTTCACATATTCAAGAATCAGAGGGATCCTGCCGGGTTTGCAATGGGCACCGAGGGCACCCAATGAAGCTGAGAGTTCGTCTATGTTCATGCGCTCATGACTGGGTTGTCAGAGAGAATATTTGTGAAGGGGAATCATTGTGCATAGAATCATCACTGGCCAATCAGGCTGCTTCAATGCATTGTGGGGGATTTCACTCATCATTGAACTTATCTGAGGTAGTGGTGTCAGGCCCAGTGGGAATGGTGTTCTGGGATTCGGCGGGAAACACGATGGCAGGACTGCGAAACTCTCATGGTACGGGATACACGAGGGAAAAGCAAAGGTACAGAAGAAACCAAGAGTGCGACTATGGCGACAAAATGTGAGGTCATGGCCCTACTAATAAATTCGTCAATCACAGTATACTAACACCCAGCACCCTCCAGCCATTCGATCGCCGTCCAAACTCCTATCGTGCTCAAGCTAGTCTTCACGTTCGCTGCGTTGCCCTGCACGAATCACAGTCCTTTTGTCTTGCATCTCTGCATCTCATTCTTCATCGGAAATGATCACAAAAGGAGACATCAAGCAGCTCATATAGATTACTGTTGATTTCACGTGACTTGTCGGCGTGAGAATTTTGTAAACAAAAACACGCCTACATTCCTTCGACCATATCTCCTCAACCATCGACCGGAATTCAAAAAGAAATACACCAAACGACTCGCACCGACTCATAGAACACGATTTTGGTCAACCGGGGTGCAAATTCCAGGGTTTGAGAGTTTCGGGATTTCGGGATTTGTGTACAGTGAGTTGATTGCTTCATACCTCATCGATCGTTTGATCTGACTGCATCACAGACATGCCTCGCGGTAAAAAGACACCTCCTGACATCCAATGGATGATCTCTCGACCATACAACCTTCTCAACACCGAACAACTTGCAATACGCCTGGGACTCTCCACACACTCCATTGAGCATTTCAAATCCCTCTTTCGCGCATATGGGACCATTCAGAACGAGGATCCAGCTCAGGAGCATATGGATCGTAGGAGTTTTCAAGGTGTTGATGTCGAGGTGCATCAATAATTGATAGTAATATTATTGTTTTGATCTTGAATTTGTAGACGTCATTTCTTGGTGAACACTGCAAGCAAATGTGCTGGAGGACACGTCAGATAAGGGAAATGCGTCGACTGAGTGTACACTTTGGGAAAGCCGATATACGACGGGTACATGAACAAGAGGTCATTCTGCGATGCTAATCTGCACTCCGTCAGTAGCTACATCATTTGTCCCTGCCCTGCATAAGTTACTGGATGTACATTTGGTCTCTTTACTATAATGTAAACTCAATTGGTCAATGGAGAAATGCTAGGTTGTATTGAAGAACCATGTGTGCTAAGTCATATGTACATCGCCATGCCAAGTTCTGTGTAAATGAAACAAAGACAAAAAATAAATACATTGTTGGTGGTGTGTGTATGAGTCGGGGGCGCGGTAGGAGCTAGAACTGGGGGCAGCAGAAGCGGCAATGGTGGAGGTGGTAATGAAGGCATGGGTGTAGGAATGGTCTCGAATTGCGTTGAGCGCTCGCTCTCGCAGATGTCTGCCGTCACGAACTCCGTTTGTCTCTGTCTTGCACTTCTCTGCCGTGACAAACTCAGTTGAGACTTCAGATCGACAGATTTCTGCAGTGTAGAATTCAGTAGACGCCTCCGTCTTGCATACATCAGCAGTGTAGAATTCTGATGACGCATCAGTCTTGCATACCGACGCAGTGTGGTAGTCAGTCTCGGACGGGATGGTAGGAAGTGACTTGAATGAAGCCGTCGACGGGGAGCTCGCAGTCTCGTATCCCTCGCTTCCAGCACTGTCACGAAGATCAAGAACCGACAATGCGGCAGTCGATGGAACAGGCGTTGGCGTCACAGTACAGCTCCTCATCCATGTACTCATCGTGGATTGGCTTGCCGAAGGCGTGTACCCAGACGCCGTATTTTCCTTATCTGACGCATCCTCTGAGCACGTCAAACACCTAGTATAACGCCTTCTGCGAATTTCAGCACTCCTGGACAATGAGGAACGCGATGGAGATGTGGGTGTGCATGTACTGCATGCGAAAGAGCCATCATGGGAGTCGCCGAGGTAGGAGTTTGATTCAGTGCGCCTGTATGATAGTGTAGCCGGGACGATCTCAGTATTTGAGCCGCCGGAGGTGAACTCCAACGCGGTCTCATCAGTGATAATGCCAGATGTAGTCGGGTCCCGATCAGATGTTGACGTCGTCGATGTCAGCGAGTAAAATGAAGAAAGTGTGTCGCTCGATGTCTTCGAAGCCGCCGAGAAGAAAGCATCATCGGAGAAATCGGAGAGTGGCCTCGTCTTCGTCTTCGAGGTGGGAGGTGGTGTCACTCTGACATCCCCACCAAATCGCGGGCCGCTCGAAACGGTGACAGGCGATCCGTCTCCCAAAATTGTGCCTCCAACGAGACTCAACCCAAACCCAAGCCCAGGCCTTGCACTCCTTGCCCTACTAACAGCAGTCGCGAACTCCGCATCTAGATCGGTCAGTGAGCTAACACGGCGCAATGAGCTGCTGCAGCTGGGAGCAATGACGCGGGGGTCACCAGGATACACGTATGACTGGTTCGAAACAGCCGCATCATCAGTGGTGCGCGTATGATGAGTCGGATACGAAGGTGCACGTGATAGCGACCCAGTACTTAGACTGTCTGATAAGTCGGAGAGGCTGGGGATAGAATGAAGCGGAGGGACAAAAACAGTTGATGCTGAGCCCGATGCTGATTCGGACGTACTTGTTTGACTGGCTATCGTGCGGATCGTCCAAATGGATCCCGTCGGAGATCCTGGCTCTGAGCAGCTTGGCAGTGTGACGGAACGGTCTAGTGCTTCCCTGTAAAGACATTTAGTTGGCAATCACAGCTGGAGTTGGAATTTAATTTTCACCAAATTGCGCTAACCCAGCGAACTCTCTATACCATCGCTGTATAATAATTGGAAGGGGCAAAGTAACTCCAATAAATTGGAGCCGTGGCCCTTGGCGACTTGCGCCCTAACGGCAATGGTTCCAACATCCTCCCTGGCACTAGAATGCGTCGGGGAGGGGACTGAGCGAACTTCAGTGCAGTTTAACAAGTCCAGAGTGACAACGCCTCTGCCTCCGCTTGGAGCGATCCAGGATAACACGAGCATGTGTGGATACAGAAGGGCCTCACACCATTGCCACCTGTAGGGCAGCCCTGAATGCACGTTAAGGTACCACAAAGCTCCAGTCCGAAGGGGCTGTTGAAAAAAAAGATATAGGTAAATCCAAGGTTTCATTCTGCAAACAAGTCGCTTACCTCGCGGCTATCACGAGTATAAGCACCCAATTCCGTCATGTCAAACAGCGGGGGGATGATGCCGCTAGCTATGCTTTTTGGCGTCGTGGGATGATGGTTGCCGTTTGTGTCACCAGATCCAGATTGCCCGTTCTGAGCGCGAGGGCCACGTCGTTCAGCGCGTTGTCTCAGACTTAATACTCTGCCGTGGCCTCCGCTTTGACCTGCCTTGCTTGATGGGGAGGTGGTAGACTCTGTGGGCGATTGAGGCGATTTGGTGAGTGAGGGGGTGCGTTCCTTCCATGCCGCAACAATGTTATGGACCGACGTGAGCGGAGAGCAAGGAGACGTTTGCGGGCGACGAAGAGTGGAGGTCAGAGTAATGCTAGTAGTGTTGGACGCAGTCCCTGACGCTGTGAAAGTGTTCGAGAATGTGCTTGCGAAGTCGCTCGGGCTCATTTCAGGACATGTTGGCACAGCTCAAAAACCTCTAATTGCAGCCCGGCATGTTCATGCTATGGAAATACCAGCCTGTGTGGTTGACTATGGTGCACCCCATCTATCACAGGGCTCTCGAGTCACTGGTCATAAGATGGTGTTGGTATGTGGCCTCGATATCATGGAGGTGGAAACTTGTTAATCCCACCTGCAGACACCAATGCCTCTTGAGAAAGAAAATGAAGTTGGAATTATATATGAGAAAAATAGCATTATGGAGCTCACAGTTTTGGATTGAAAAGTTGTTGGGAGGGTCTTAAATATTGTTGTAGCAACAGTAGACTTGACAAAGATCTGTATCTCATTAGATTTTTCTTGACCTTGTTGAATGTCAGACTTTGTGTTGTACTCGCATTTCAAATGTTGTGAACCATCTCTTGACCACTCCCAGTACTGTAAACCCCCTGGCTACCTCAACACTCAAACTACATGCAACGGACATATGGCAAGGCAAAAGGCATATGTCAAGAAACAACCTGTGGTTCCTGAGTCTCCAAAAAAGTCCAAGAAGAAGAAACAGGACCAGAGAGCTCGACATTAGAACAGGTTAAGCAGATCTCACAGGAGGGTAAAGACACACACCTACAGTCTGACCAGACCAAGAAGGCCTATGCTGGACATGTCCATTGAGGGTGTGAGTGGCTGCAGAGTGAGAGTGTCGTTAGTGGTGGAAATGATACTTCTGGCAAGAGTCTTGAAGACTTCAAGGACCTGGCAGAATTCAAACATGCATTTGAAGACATACCAAATAGGTTCTCTGCCAAGGCACTCTCCTTGTACCTGTCATTGAAAGGGTTTGCCAAGAGTGGGGTCAGAGCACAGTTGAAGGTGTGCATGCAGCCTACAAAAAGCTGTGGGACAACACGTGAGTTTCAATTGCCTTATGCTTCAATGAATTAATGCAGCCATGTCATTAGTGATGGTGACACCTACCGTAATAAATGGCATCATAATGATGCACGACAGAGATGGGAAGGGAACCCTGCAAACTCAGCAGATGTTGCAGATATCATGACAGCAGTCAAACACAAAATAGGTGCTGAAGGAGCTGACCGCGTGCATTCATCCGCAATGAAGAGAGAGCATATGGATAAGATTCTCGTGTGGATGAAATCAACTTGTCCAGAAATTGGAAGCGCATTGAATTTCCTCAGCATTGTGCTAACTAAGGGAAGGCTTTTACCCAGCACATGTGGCATCAGCGACAGCGCAAAGAGGCAGATCACAAAATACCTTCAATTCCTTGCCTTTACTTCCACAGCTTGGACGATCTGGAGCAGGTATGACATTAATTCAGATGACTCTATTGATCTGTCTTGGCTTACCAAATAATTTTGGCAGGCGCTTCAAGCTTGTGAAGCTCAAACGCAAAGATATTTGAATGGATGTCTCACAGGTGGACTTCATCCTTCTCAAATATCTATGGTACAAAGTAAGTTGCTTGAGATCTGATGCAGCTACTGTCCTAATGCTGCTGCTGTAGGTAGTTGTTACAAGATATACCCATGACCCAACTTGATGGCCTGCGACTCGTTCTTCTGGCTGCTCATTTGGATGAGGTGGCTAGAGTATGCACATCTTGGCTGTCCGATGGCGGATGGAGACTTTATCTTCCCTGCAATTGGTGCAAATGGAGCTGTGTACCCTGGTGAACCAATATCACATGATAAGATCCAGAAATACATCAATGAAGCAACGACAGGCAGTGGTATTGAAAGCAATTTCTCAACACATTGTTTCCGATGGGGGGGGGCACAATATTGGTTCATCCAGGCACGTGGAGAAGAAAAATGGGACTTGGATGTGGTTCGATGGTGGGGTGGATGGGCAGAGGGGGAGCACATTGAGTGTTGAATTTCCTTTCTTGTCTTTTTTTCTTTTGACATCGTTACCATTGCACTTGCAGAACTACACCCTGATCCATTACCTTTTGGACAAACTACATTATTACCAGCACGATTATAGTGATGCATTGCAGCATCCCCATTGAAGTGATGCCGATATGTCACTCATTGCTGACCACACTCTTCTAGCACCGGCCTCAAGAGAGGAACTTTGTTCCTTCCATTCATCTGTAACTGCAGATTTGAGGGAGATCCACAACGCAGTCGCAACCTTGGACAACTCTATGTCCACTGTGTGTACCAAGGTTGGGCAATGTCACAAATTCTCTCTGCAGTCTCACTGAAGCCATCATTACACACTTGGGCCCCCTACCTAGTACAATGAGTATTGGCAATTATTCCCTGGCTTTTGGTACTAGAGGTATGCCGTTTGAATTTGCCTCTCTTCATTGTTGATTTCTTACTTTGAGTGGACTGTGCATGTGTGACAGAGCACGGTGCCCTCCTGATGAGCCTAGCACCCACTCTGAGTCCACCGGTTGTCCCAGTGCCTGAGAGAAACTTTGTTGGCCCACGACACTTTTCATTCACTTGCACATCTGTGCAACTACTGGTCACCCAGCCACCACCAGTTGCTTCCGAAAGTAGCTACTCTGAATGCCCAAGTCTCATTGTCATTCCTGACATGCCTGGTTGTAGGACAAGAACCCTGGCAAGGGAAGGGTGGAGGATCGTTGTCCAACACTGGCTGGAAGGTGACCCACAACTAAAGTTGTACATTCCCCTCAAAGATTGGCTGTACAAGTATATGCACAGATCCAACCACAAGTGGCAATCAAAGTACAACCAGCAGCGCACAATTGCAACCAAATTCCTTGAGTGGTGAGTGCCTATTCCTTTCAATTTTCTTAATATCATGTCAATGCTCACTGACATGTTCACTCAGGTATGATAGCAATGAGGAGGAATTTATTCAGGTGTATGGGGATGCCATCAAGAAGGGCATTGCAGCACTCTTCAGAGCCATCACCCATGCTCGCCAGGGTCAAGGAGATGCGGAGGTTTGAGGCCATCATCAGGCTTGCCATGCTGCCCAGCAGTGACGACAACAGTGACCAGCAATCATTTTCATTTTTCATTTTGGTTTTTCAACTAGACATTTCCTTCCTGTACCCTAGAGTCACTACAATGCTGCATTGCTTTTTTTGTCCCTCTGATGAGTCTGGTGATCCCACAGCAAGCTGCTGAATTGTGTTTTTTCATCCCTCAGCCTGAGCCCAGCACCTGTTCCGTTCTGTCGAGCACTCCGTCGATCACGCCTGTCACAGCTCATGCTCACTGACACTTGTGGACTTATGGCAACGATGCTGTCCCAGCGAGGCACCCCCATGCCAACATAGGCTCCCGACTGTCGGGGTCCCACCCCCTCTTTCCTGGAAAGGCAAGGCACGTGCCCCCGCTCCCAATCTGGTCTTGCAGCAACCGTAAATTTCTCAAGATAAGTATGCATAAAATGGGTAATGCAAGGGATTTTTCAGGACCCAAGTCAGGGCCCCCTCACAATGGCTCGCCTATGCATAATACAAAATGCACACCATTGTCCTTCACTTATGCATTATAAGTCACCTCCTATTGTACTATAATAGTATAAATATGCTGCAGGATGGGTGGGATGATGCAACTTTACCTGACCTTACTCGACTACTATGCATCAAACCTTGAAAAGGAAGCCTTGTAACCCCCCCGAGACCACCCCTGCGAAACAGCGCAAGATAGGGGCAGACATCAACAATGGTCCCCACACATCTGCTCAGCTTCCAAAAACGTCCTCTCACCAAAACCTCACTCTTTCCGACTGGATGGATGTCTATTCCTATGTGGACTTGCATCCTAATGCCTCTCAAGCTGATATTGTTTGGCACTTCAGTACTCTTGCAACTGGTGCTCTTGTTTTCGATCAGTCCACTCTGTCTCATAAATTACAAGATCATCCTAAAATGGAAGCTTGTGTCAACTCCAACCCTACTGCACTCTCATCGAAGAGACCACACATCATTACACGACCTGATGTGGAATGGGCACTGTACTTATGGTTTCTACACATGCAAAATGCTAAGGGAGAGATTGTTACAGGCCCTATGTTACAAGAGAAATGCAGCAGGTTTGAGGACAAGTTTCAGGTTCCCAAAAAGGAAAGGCTTTTAGGAGAAGGGTGGCTGCACTCATTTTGTAAGACTTACAAGATTCGGTGTCACGCACCAAAAGTGTTTGGTACTGTGGACATGGAGAAAGTTAGCCGATGAAACTAATGTGAAGAACGCACCCAAGATCTGTTGAAAGATTGTCCCGACTTGAGGGATACAGACAGCCCTCGCTATCCATATCACGCAAAGTCAAGACTATCCTTATGCGAAGGATGAATACAAGCTCGTTGTAGCCATCTATCGCACAAGAATGACTATCCTGGAGAAAGAGATGACTGCTGATGTCTAGCAGTTATCCCTCACATGAGAACCGCCAAGAAGCAGAAGAATCCAAAGGATTATTGACCATTTCAGTATGAGAGAGGAATGCAAGCTTCTGCAGTCCAACTCCCATACCAGAACAACCAAAGAAGCAGAAGAAACGATTGAGAAACGAAGGAGAAAAAGAAGAATCATTTTTAGCGCCCAAATGTCAAATTTAGGCACCCAGTGCCGGCATTCCGATATTTTGAATAGCTCTGTCGTTTTTGAAGCTACCAAGCACGTGACTATACCATCATGGAGCCTAGACCATGGTCTATCTGCCTGTCAAGTTCTGACATAAATCTGTTTATTTCCCATGGAGATATTCCACCCGCAATCCAGACACCCGCTTCATCAGTCACTATGGAGTCCACATTTTCTCTGGAACGTTTCTCCACTATTGCAGCAGACCTTGACTATGTCCTACTCTTGGGACAGCCTCTCCCTGAGTTCCTGTGCACTGCCTGGCACATATCTTCCCAGCCTGCTCCCTCAGTCCCTCTTGTTCTCGGTCAGCGCGTTCTCCTCGTCAGTCCTGCGTCACGCACATACTTTGGTCACCTCAAGTCTATCGTTAGACTTGAAGATTCATACCTGGTTGTCTCTGTGTCTCCTGAGTCCTCTGCATATGGTCCTTTCATCCCAGAGTCCTGTCACATCCATCTCCCTCCATCATTCATCTCGCTTCCCTGGACACGTCGAATCCGCTACTCACGTTTCACTTCCCTGCTATCCTGCAACAAACATGGATGAAACAGTGCTCTAGAACCCTTCTTAGGAGCCCTTATAGAGTACAGAACCTTCCCCTTACTGCTCAAGGGAAGACTGCTCTT
>Ga0307518_10000968_pt1 | contig 21420 bp, 5 predicted proteins | sample 25_EM_MG_FD_203889 | JGI IMG/M metagenome (GOLD analysis project Ga0307518, IMG submission 203889) | Populus trichocarpa ectomycorrhiza microbial communities from riparian zone in the Pacific Northwest, United States - 25_EM | ecosystem: Host-associated > Plants > Roots > Unclassified | place...
TTTAATGTTTGGTAGTGTAAACACCCAAAAGAATATATATATATATATATATATATATATATATATATATATATATAGAATTGACGACTCAGTTTTCGCTGCCGATTTCTTGATCGGCAGCGGCGCAGTTTTTTCTACCGATTTCTGAATCGGCAGCGCTGCAGTTTTTGTTTTTTTAAAAAAAAATTTAATTAACTTAAGAAGCTGGGAGGGAGGGGTAAAACCGGTTTTGGATAGACCAAAACAAGGATAAGAACACATCTAAACCAACCCTAAACAACCCACCTCATTTAATGGGGAGTATAAATACAAGGAGGAGAGATGATGACCCTTCCTCTTCCCAAAGTTGTCTCCAGCAGCTGTATGTCACTCTTCCCTTCCTTTTTCCCAACAGAATCCTAAACCAAACCAGTAGAGAGTGCCTTGTGAACGTGTGAGGGAGAGATGAGACCTTGAGAGAATATTGGACAACTGCCTAGAGGGAAAGGAAAAAGGGGCTAGAAAACGTGAGAGGAAGAAGAAGGAGGAGAACCAACAAGAGAAAAGAAAGAATACTGTCAAACCTTCCTCAAACTTAGTTAGATTCGAAAGGTATGGGTCATGAAACTCCCTTCCTCTTCTCCTTAAGACCCAAAACCGAAAATGAAAAAGAAGACCCTAAGAAAATTGACCTAAGACCTAAGCTAGCTGTGAAGGAAACTGGAATTAACTAAGAGGATAAGGAAACAGAAACGAAATGAGGCCAAATTCCTAGAACATCTAACAAAGAAAAATGAATAAAATGGAAATAACAAATTATGGTAAAGGGTTGGCCTTAACTATGGGTTTAGCCAGCATGCATGTGTGTGTGTGTTCTGCTGGAATTTATTGAAAGATTATGTGTTGAAATTGATGGTTTCAATGTGTGTGTCGTGCTGGAAATTGTTGAAAAAGTATATGTTGAAATTGATGGTTTCAATGTGTGTGTGTTCTGCTGGAACTTAGTGACAGTTGATATGCTGGGATTGTTACAACATGTGAGGTGTTTGTTCATGCCAAAATGTGAGTTGTCTGCAACGAATTAGCATTCACTGTCGAATCGTGTGTTCTGCAGCGAAATTGTGATTCGCTGCCGAAACTGTGTCGTCTGCAGCGAATTAACATTCGCTGCCGAATTTTGTGTTCTACAGCGAAATTGTGATTCACTACTGTCGAATTGTATGTTCTGCAAAGAAATTGTGATTCGCTGCAGAAACTGTGTCGGCTGTCGTGAATTAGCATTCGCTGCTGAAACTAAATTGTCTGCGAATCGTGTGTTCTGCAGCGAAATTGTGATTCGCTACCAAACCTGTGTCGGCTGCAGCGAATTAGCATTCGCTGCCAAATCGTGTGTTCTGCAGCGAAATTGTGGTTCGCTGCCGAAGCTGTGTCATATGTAGCAAATTAACATTCGCTACCGAATCGTGTGTTCTGCAGCGAAATTGTGATTCACTGCCGAAACTGTGTCATCCGCAGCGAATTGGCATTCATTGCCGAATGGCGTGTTCTGCATCGAATTTGTGATTCGCTGCCGAAATTGTGTCATCCGCAGCGAATTGGCATTCACTGCCGAAACTGAGTGTCTGCAGCGAATTAACATTCGCTGCCGAATTGGGTGTTCAGCATCGAAATTGTGATTCGCTGCCGAAACTGAGTGTCTGCAGCGAATTAACATTCGCTGTCGAATTGGGTGTTCAGCATCGAAATTGTAATTCGCTGCCGAAACTGTGTCGGTTGCAGCAAATTAACATTCACTGTCGAAACTGAGTTGTCTGCAGCGAACCAGTTTTCGCTGCCAAATTGGCAACCTGCAGCGAACCAGTTTTCGCTGACGAATTGGCAGCCTGCAGAGAACCAGTTTTTTTTCCTGACGAATTGGCCGCCTGCAGCGAACCAGTTTTCGCTGCCAATTTCTACAATAGGCCTCTTAGGCTGAAATGACTTAAATGCTAGTAACAATTTCATGGTATGATGATGTAAAATGTGGGACACTTGGATGTGAACATATGAACTCTTGAAATAAGTGTGGTGACAAATGTGATTCAAAGATACACATGTACTGATTTGTGACCATTGATGTTTTAGGTGGTGCGGTCGGGATTGGACCATCGTCAAGACAAGAACAACCCGCAGGTGGAGCAAGTAGGTGACTTGCACCTTCCTTTTTCATACGTTGAATAATGAAATACTTTATCATGAATGTTACCATATTGCGTTAGAACAGATATTAGATTGTCGAACACTTAAATGTTGACAAATGGTTGATTAGGGCTATTGGTATTCGAATGGATGTCCGGGATGGATGAATGATTAGCTTCGACTAATGGCATCCGAATGGATGACCGGGACGAACGATTGATTAGCTTCGGCTAATGACATCCGAATGGATGACCGGGATGAACGATTGATTAGCTTTGGCTAATGGCATCCGAATGGATGACCGGGATGAACGATTGATTAGCTTTGGCTAATGGGAACGATTGATTAGCTTTGGCTAATGGCATCCGAAGTGGATGACCGGGGTGAGTGAACGGTTAACCTCAGCAAATGATGCCTTAAGAGGATAGCCGGGTTTAAGATTATGGTTGATTGCAAGAATTGGTGCATCTATATGTACTACAAGTTGTTTATACCAAGTACATGAAGAAACTATAAATGTCATGCTTCAAACATGGGATAATGATAATGCTTCATTTAACTGCCAGACCGTTTAATTATCACTATTATTATTATTAAGTAATTGTGTTCTCTTAAATGTTTTGTACTGCAACAGGGACGTCACCCCAACGAGATGTCTAGGAAACCCAATACACGGGAACCTACTTTTGCAAGGATTCATGTAGTTACATTCTAAATCACAATGTATTTTGTATGAATCAATGTACTGAACGTATAACTTTTATTAGATCATTTTGTTTAAATTCGTAATGGCTATTAGTAGGATAGGAATGCAAACTCATGTCTATGTATGTATATTTTTAATATAAACTTCTAATCATGCAACCATAATATTATGTGTTTATGTAAGATTCACTTTTAAATGAAATGTTGATTGTATGGATCGTATTTTGATGATGTGAGGGATCAGGTTTGCCGATTACCGGCACCATGTGTGTCAAGTATATATATTAAAAAAATTACTGTTATTTTGGGCTTGAAAAGTCGGGTTGTTACAGGTAGTGTCATGAAAAATAAGTTGGAAAATATTTTCTAGTGTTTGGTTATGTCATAGAAAATGAGTTAGAAAATAACTTATTAATATTTTTTTTTCTCAAGTTTATTAAAATATTAAGAAACAAACCTTACAAATTAAAAAGTTGAATGAGAATGAAATTGAAAAAAAATATAATTTCATAAATTATCTCAAATAAAATAAATAACAATCAAAATAATGAAGATCAAATCTATCAGATAAAAAAGTTGAAAGATGATGAAATTAAAAAAAAATTACAATTTCATAAATTATTTCAAATAAAAATGAATAACAATCAAAAGAATGAGGACCAAATCTGATAAATAAAAAGATTTAATTAAAAAAATAATAAGAGAAAAGCAAATAACAATCATAAAAATAAGGACCAAAGTTAATATAAAAATCAAATTAAATCATAAATTATCTCAAATAAAATAAATAATAATTAAAATAATAAAGATCAAATATATCAGATAAAAAAGTTGAAAGATAATGAAATTAAAAAAAATAATAATTCAAATTTCATAAATTATTTCAAATAAAATAAATAACGATAAAAAGAATAAGGATCAAATCTGATAAACAAAAAATTTCAATTAAAAAAATGATAAAACAAAAGCAAATAACAATCATAAAAATAAGAAACAAAGTTAATGTAAAAATCAAATTAAATCATAAATTATCTCAAATAAAATAAATAACAATTAAAATAATGAATATCAAATCTATTAGATAAAAAAGTTGTAAGATGATGAAATTTAAAAAATAATAATTACAATTTCATAAATTATTTCAAATAAAATAAATAATAATCAAAAGAATGAGGACTAAATCTGATAAATAAAAATTTTCAATTAAAAAAATAATAAGAGAAAAGTAAATAAAAATCATAAAAATAAAGACCAAAATTAATATAAAAATCAAATTAAATCAAATTCTAAGGGATGAAATTAAAAAAAAATATTCAAAACAAAATATATAGCAATCAAAAGTTTGAGAATCAAATTTGATATAATCATCAAATAATATAACATTTCTAATTTTTTCACAACTTCTGAAAAATATTTTCCGCCCAAAATAAAAGGAAACACTTTCCTAGAAACCAACCTAAATTTTTCTTTGACTGAAAAATATTTTCCATTGACCAATTTTTCTAATGACAAACAAACGCAGGAATGTTTGGAAAGTGCTTTCCAGAAAACCACCTTCCATGAAACAAATAGGGTCTTAATTTTTAAAAACGTTTTTCGTATTATCTTTTATATAGATGAACTTTATTTTGGAGAGGAGAAAAAATTTATTTGCGGATAATATTTTAATATGTGCAGACTTACATAATATTTTTTTTTCCTTTTATTTTATATAATCAATTAATCTGTGTTTATTTCTATTATCGTTTAATTAAATAAAAAAATTATTTTAATAAACAAATGTAGCAAATACAATCAGATAAATGTCTCATCTTGTAAGATTAAATATCTTAATCTTCACCTGTTTCTTGATTTTTTTATGTTTATTTTTAGTTATTATTTATTATTTATTTATTAACATATATAATACTTGATTTATTTAATTATATATATACATAAATTTTTTAATTTTTACTTATAATTTTTTTAATTATAAAAACATGTCAAAAAACCCATTTGTATAATATTTTTATTAAAACAAAATATCTAATCGTGGTAAAGTATCTACGCGCGCGTGTATATACAGAAAAAGAAAAAAAGAAAAAGAAGCTCCAAAACGACAGCAAAAGCTTCGCGTACTGAGCAAGCCGTCAAGTCCCAAGATTTTTCCAGGCGGGGACTCTCAAGACACGTGTCAAAAACAAACCCCCACACACACATACACAAGGGATCAACGAATAAACGAAAACAAAAGGAAAAAGAAGCTTGTACTCTTTGGGGTGTTACAGCTGCATTTCTTAAACACTAGCCACCACTCGTTGTCTCACCATCTTCTCCATGCACCTACATAACTAGATACCTCTTCAACTCTTCAATTTCTTTTGTATTTTTCTCTAATTTTTTTTTAATCTTTTGCAAGCATAGGGGTTTTTATATTTTATTTTTGGGGTTTTTTTATTTCATGGGATAAGAATTTTATTGTCGAATAAATTATTGGGATAGGTAAAAAGAAAAAAAATGGAGTGGGATAGCAATTCGGATCTGAGTGGAGATGAAGATGAGGAGGGATTCATGTTAAATGATGGAGGAGGAGGAGGTCTTTTGCCTTTTCCTGTTGAGAATTTGCTGCAAACTGCTCCTTGTGGATTTGTTGTCACTGATGCTCTTGAACCAGACCATCCTCTTATTTATGTCAATACTGTTTTCGAGATGGCTACTGGCTATCGAGCTGAGGAAGTTCTTGGCCGTAATTGGTACGTTTTCTCTTCAATCTACTCTGTTTGTTATTCAAATCCCACTTCTTTTTTCTGGTTTTTGTATTCAAGAGAACGAGGGTTAATTGCCTCACCGTGTTTAAGGAAGTGGGAATTATTTAAATGCAGGGTTTTGTTCTTTAATGAAAGAAATGAGTGCTTATTTTTTGGTTGCTTGATATACTTGAGGTTACAATTTGGCAACATGGGGCAAATGATGGTTACGGATTCGTGTGCCCTTTTGCTTTGTTGGTTCTTGAGAAGCCAGCCTCTGTTTGGGGCTTTTGATTTTTTTTAGTAATAAGAGATAACAGCTTGAAACTGTATAAGGAAGCCGGTGATAATTAGGCATTTTGCTGCTTTTTTTCCCCACTAAGTAATTGACTCTTGAACATCTTCAATGTTTGACACTTAATTAAACGTGTATGAAAGCCAACTTGCCTTCTCAAAAGGGCTGAGTTTTGACTTGGGAGAGAGATCTTTGAGAAATCCACCTGCTGATACTTATTTAGAGGGTTGTTGTTTGGGGAACATGTTGTTGCAATCTATCTATAACAAGGATAGGATAAAAGCTTGTAGTTTAAATAGGATTGGAAAGATGTGGGTTTGATGGTGGAAAATTGGATGCTTAGAAGTTTAGTTGGAGGAATCTTGGGTAGCATATCCATGTTAGGACATTAAGGCTTGTTTGCTGCTTTATTTCGGACCCAACTACAAAAATAATTAATCGAAATGAGAAAAAGAAAACCCGAGGGGATGTGACTGGAAGTAGGGAAAAGGGCCTAATGTGTGCAATCAAGCATGGAAGATCCAAGTTCTAGATGTTTTAAATAGTATTTGCACAGTTAGTAACAGGGTGCAGTAGTTGATGCTGTTTTGGGTTTAAGTTTTGAGAGTAAGGTTTAGTAAACTAATAATTCGTAAACCAGGGCTGCACTGCATTAACTTTGATTACTAACAGAAAAAGAAATAGAAGATTGCCTCAAGAATGATGGAAAAGTAGAATGATAAACGCTGGGATAAAGAAATCTAGACATCTATTCATTAACAAAACTATGCTTGAAGTTCTTTTTTAGTCAATACATAATGAAACATGACAAATATAGACTGTTGACCTTTCCTATCCTGTTAGGAGCACAAATACAAATAGGAAGTGGGTAGTTGGGACTTTTATAGTATATTGAGGCTACCAAGAATGCCTAGTAACTTTAATAACTCCAAAAGTTAGACAGCAGACTTTACATGTAGCCTATTCCAATAAAATCAGAAATCAAAACGTGGTCGTAATGTAATAAAAATAGACCAAGAACATATCAGTTCCTTTCAAAACTACTGTGGGTACTTGTTTCAAAATGCATTTTATTTGTGTCTTCAGGGCCCCCTTAATTTTAGGTTTCTGAAGGGATTGCTATGGAAACTGTAAAAGGAGTTTATAATAGTGCAGGCATTTCCTATAAATGAATTTTAGAATTTCAAAATTCATAACTAGCTGTAGGCAGTATGGGTGTAAAGGAGTTTGATGAACCTATTATTATTGTTTCTTCCGAACTTTCCTTTTTATTGGATTGCATTTTTTTTTTCGTGCTATCCATTATTAGTAAGGTACCTACTCAAATTTATGCAATGCATGGTCAATTTGATGAATGGTGATGATTGATGTGAAGTCATGAACAATTTCTACTTGTATCAAAATGCCAATGCAACAAGTATCAATCTTCTTGATATGAGTAAAAAGAGAGAAGTCATTCTATTCCTGACAACACTGGAATTTTTTGGAGTTTATACCTTGTGCCTGCTTGAGGTGAGGCACAGGGAAAGTTTCTATTGACATTATGTGTGGACTTGAATCTTTTTAAATTTTGTTGTCATCATATTAGGTTTCAAAGCAGGGATTATTGGGAAGATGCATAGATCCCCATTTCTCTGATGTTTTATGAAATATATTATGTCAAAAAAAAAAAAAACTGTTGATGGTATGTATTTCATCTACCCATTAAAAAGTTTCTAGTAAACATTCCACGTGTTGATGGCTTGAAGCTTTACTGGAGATTTGATGGTTTCCTATTTATTTCTAGCTCTTTGTCCACTTTTTGGATGTCTGTATGTGCTCCATGGTTTTGGATTTGGTAAGAGTGAAAGTTGATCCAGTGAATGGAAGAAAATTGGACAAGAGGGGGGGAAAGCACAATGGTTGGTAGCGAGTCAAATTGCATCTAATACTGGGTTAGTGTAAAAAAATGCTGAGCCTAGATTTTTGCTTGTTTGGTTGAGGCAAGTAAACCAACCAACCTTGAGAACTCATATGCTAATATCTGCTTGCATAGGAATGTATTGCTTTTCCTATTTGATGTTACACAAGCCAAGCTTGCCTTCATGCATTGAAATGTTTGTGTGTTTGCATGTGTGTGGATTGCACCTATTGAGAGTGGGGTGTTGAGTCTGTTCAATCTTTGGTTTCTATTCAGAAATGCTCATAGAGACACTAGTCAAGGCTTAGGTGTCTTTCTAGGTGCATTTTTTTTTTATTGTCTCATTATTCTTAAATATTTGAGGTGTCACACTAATCTTTATTAATTTTATTTATCTCTTACTAGCCTGTATTAGTCAAGGAAATAAGAAGTTCATGACTAGGGGGCAAGTTTTAATAAAACTGTCATTATGTGCTACTTGTTTTTAACCATATCTTTTGGTATGGGATCATCTCAGTGATACTTGACTAAAGTTCATTATGAATGATAATTTGTCTAAAAATTGTTAGCATGGTAAAACAATACAATTGTGATTCATGTTTCTAAAAAGTGATATTTAATGCTTTGGTAATAGAATAGATGCATCATCTCAAGATATCTTCATATTTCTTGACCTGGGATCATCTCACTGTATTCCACTTTTTCTGAGTACCTCTCCTTTTAATATAACCTGTAACTTTGTTGAATTGGAATCCAAAGTTTATATTTAGATATCACATCTTGTTGGAGATATGATTTTCCAATGGTAGGTGATGATGACACTTTACAGTTGATTTCATTTCAAGGTTAATTTAACATATGAAACATATCTTGTACTGGTTTGGACTGTTGATGTATTGATTAAATATGTGGAATTTATCATATGATTATCTAAGTATACTCTGGCTTATTATCAGTGATTGGAACAACTATTATTGGTAAGACCAATTACATCTTTAATGTACCCAGAGACTAGATGGTTTATCTGTCGTGGTTGAATGCGAGTGCGCAGGTTTGCAAGATTTGGTGCTGCAGTGGCAATGCTTTTATTCTTAGCTATCAATGTGATTAATTTCTTATTTTTGACCTAGGGTGTTACCTTTTTGCATATTATTAATTGTTTGACCTTGTGTAATCGATCTCATGTGTTCATGGTATTATTAATTGATAGCACTCATTGCATGCAACTCTTGATTTATAGTTCCAAGCATTTCAGAGCCCTATATTGATATTTTTTTTCAGAAGGTTTTATCCTTGATACTTTTTAGCAAACTTTTAGAGAACTGAAGTACACTGGCACTAGCTAAAACTGGAGGTTACCTAGAGCAAAGCATTTCTACCATTGTCGTGTAGGTGCAGTGCTGAGTTTTGTCTAAAGATTCTTATTTTCCTATATGAAAGCTGATGTATATGCACAAGACTATGTTTTTAGATTTACTGCATTTGATTTGATCAAGAATGTCATGTAACAGTACATGCTCTGAAAGTTAGTTTGGTAATTTCAGGAGCTTGATTTATAAAGCTGTGTTTAAATTTTGAACCTTGATTTCTAAATGGTTATGAGTTTGACAATTGAAAGTTGTGGTGTGATTTTAAAGTCTCGTATATAGAGCCAAGTCAAAACTATAGGAAAAAGTTTTAACGGATGATTTATTAATTTGTGTTGCTCTTTAAGCTAATGCTTAAGCAACATTTCATTGTTGTTTAATGTATATATCATGGACAGACATTGTGAGGATTCACAGAACCATGAAATAAATAGTGGCTGTTGCTATTATGTTACTACCAATAATTGGATTTTCACTTCCCATTACTGTTTTCTTCCACTGTAACGTGCTTTTTGAAAGCACACCATAATGGCCATAGCTGCTATTACACAATGGCAGGGGCTGTTAACAGCCATATTTAAAGATAATGGCTGTTGATGATTTTATCCTTAAAGCCAGTCTACTGGCAGTTTTGACTTCTACCTCATTTCTTTCATGCATTTTTTTTTACCCTTCTCTCAGCACTCGTTGACACCCACGATCCTACCTCATTTTCTTCCCTAGAATTTCATTTTGTTTCCTATCTGCTGGCAGTTTTGACTTCTCCCTCATTTCTTTCATGCTTTTGTTTTACAGATGATAACTACCACTAAAGCACTCCACGGAGATCCTTTTTTGAGATGTATCTTTCATTATATATAAATTTAAGTCATAGTTTACAGTTTTTGTCATTACTAACCACTGTTTTACTAGTACCAAAAGTATAAAACATGCAAGTGCCACTAAAAAATTGTTGAGAGCTGCTTATGACTCATAACCATGATGGCTGTGACCTTTATGTCATGCCCTTGACTGTGATTAATACCATGCATAGAACCACACATGTATAAGTTTGCAGGCTGGCCCAATTGCATGCTGCTATGCTTATATTTGTGTTAACATAGATGGTCCATGATCTCCTGTATCATTTACAACTTCTTTTTTTCAGTTCTTTTTTAGTACATTTGTTGGGTTCCATGAAGTTGTGTCTTGGTTCTTCTCCACCTCCACATTCTCTTTTGAGTTTTAAGAGTTGGCAATATGATATGCTTTTGTGTTTTTGTATTTGTTTATCATTGTAGAGTTGAATGATGTACAAGGGCTTTGCTTCTTATATTTTCTTATACTCTTTTATCATTCATTGGGTATTAGTTTGGAAGAATCTTTCTCTCTCTCTCTCTCTCTCTCTCTCTCTCTCTCTCATGCACGTGTGCATGTGTTTTTGTTTGTGTTTGTGTGGCTGTTATAATGTTGACATTTTATGGTCATCATGGATTATTGGCCATTCTTTCATTATTCTGATACTATGCTTGTTACAGCTGTTTCTTGCAATGTAGAGGACCATTTGCTAAGCGAAGGCATCCATTGGTTGACTCCACAGTCGTTTCAGAAATAAGAAGATGCCTTGATGAGGGCATTGAATTCCAAGGCGAGTTGTTAAACTTCAGAAAAGATGGATCTCCACTAATGAACAGGCTGCAACTTACTCCTATATATGGAGATGATGACACAATTACTCATGTTATTGGAATCCAGTTCTTCACTGAAACTAATATTGATCTAGGTCCTGTTCCTGGTTCTTTTGTAAAGGAGTCTGCAAAATTGGCTGATAGGTTTCGTTCTGGTCTCTCCACCTATCGTCCATTCCCAGCTGGGGACCGTAATGTTTGTCGTGGCATCTGTGGGATACTGCAATTGAGTGATGAGGTACTGTATCTCAAGGTACTTTCACGGTTGACTCCAAGAGATATCGCATCAATCGGTTCTGTCTGCAGACAACTCTATGCGCTGACGAAGAATGAGGATCTCTGGAGAATGGTCTGTCAGAATGCTTGGGGTAGTGAAACAGCTAGTGTTCTAGAGACTGTACCTGGTGCAAAGAGACTTGGCTGGGGTCGGCTTGCAAGGGAATTGACAACTCTTGAAGCAGCTGCATGGAGAAAGCTAACTGTTGGAGGTGCTGTTGAACCCTCAAGGTGCAATTTCAGTGCTTGTGCAGTTGGTAATCGAGTTGTCCTTTTTGGTGGGGAGGGTGTTGACATGCAGCCAATGAACGATACGTTTGTCCTGGATCTGAACTCCAGTAGCCCAGAGTGGCAACATGTCCAAGTGAGCTCCCCTCCTCCTGGTCGGTGGGGACATACACTTTCTTGTGTTAACGGGTCTCATTTGGTGGTCTTTGGAGGCTGTGGAAGACAAGGTCTATTGAATGATGTCTTTGTTTTGGATTTGGACGCCAAGCCTCCAACTTGGCGTGAGATTTCTGGATTGGCCCCTCCACTTCCACGATCATGGCACAGCTCTTGCACCCTTGATGGCACTAAGTTGATTGTCTCTGGTGGGTGTGCAGATTCTGGAGTACTTCTTAGCGACACATTTCTGCTTGATCTGTCAATGGAGAAACCTATCTGGAGGGAGATACCAGTAGCATGGACCCCACCTTCTCGGCTTGGTCACACTCTCTCAGTTTATGGTGGAAGAAAAATATTGATGTTTGGGGGTTTGGCTAAGAGTGGTCCCCTTCGTTTCCGCTCCAGCGATGTGTTTAGCATGGATCTAAGTGAGGAGGAACCTTGTTGGAGATGTGTAACAGGGAGTGGAATGCCTGGTGCTGGAAATCCAGGGGGAATAGCTCCTCCACCCAGGCTTGATCATGTAGCTATGAGCCTCCCGGGCGGTAGAATCCTGATCTTTGGTGGCTCTGTTGCTGGTCTTCACTCTGCCTCACAACTTTATCTCCTCGACCCTACTGACGAGAAACCTACATGGAGGATTCTAAATGTACCCGGGCGACCTCCTAGATTTGCATGGGGACACAGTACCTGTGTTGTCGGAGGGACAAGGGCTATAGTCCTTGGTGGCCAAACTGGGGAGGAGTGGATGCTGAGTGAGCTCCATGAACTGTCCTTGGCTAGTTCAGTTATCTGATTTTCACAAGGTATATATACATTGGGAAGCTGTGGCAAAGGAATCCCTATAAGCGCTCAACCTCAACATTTGAGATCATATAACTATTGTCGAATATTGCTCTAGTCAGGACTTCTGTATTAAGTGGTGTCCGTTAATGCATTTTCTTGTATCCAGTTGTTCTGACTCGGCATGAACTTGACATAAGGTGACATGAAACTGTGTTTTCTTTGTGAGGTTTGTATGAGATTCTACCTTTCACCACGCACATTGGACATTCTTCATCGTTAGGTTAGTGGCTCTGGATAGTCTGGTAGGTATTATTAATATTTGTAGGTTTAATTTCTTGTTATGCCCATGTTTTGCTTCGATTCAGTTCTGTAATCTTAAACAAACAGAAGTTGAGAAAAAAAAAAAAAAAGGGTGCATGTTTATAATGATAGTTTCTTGCTGTAAGTTGTAACTCGACAAATAGCATCACTTTTTAAGATTGCTACTTGGATGTTTTATTATGTGATGATGAATAAAACCCCAAGTCTCTCCTTAAGCCGCTTGTGACCCGTTGTTCCCATCATGAAATGGGTGCCGCATCCATGATGCATTAGAATGATCCAAGTTGATTTTTAAGAGGATTCTAGCGTGATTTCTTCTAGTCATCTTTATTTGTGCTGATTTGAAGTGAAACGGTTAAGAGCGTGTTTCAGAGTGTGGTTATGGTTGTGGTCGCTTTTCATTCGATAATGTATCAAAACAATGTTTTTTTTTAAAAAAAAATTATTTTTAATATCAGCGTATCAAAATGATCTAAAAACACTAAAAAAATATTAATTTGAAGTAAAAAAATAAAAAAAATTTAAATTTTTTCAAAAACGCTTTAAAAATACAAAAACAAACAGGATCTAAAAGAGAAGAAGAAAGAAGAGTACTCTTATTACTACTACTACTACTAGAGATTGTAACTATAAAACCATCTAATATGTGACCTAGTGGTAAGAGGTTGAAACCAAGGGGTTTGTTTTCTCTGTGATTTCAGGTTTGAGCAATGTGGTTGCTAATATTGATAGTGTGTGTGTGTTTTAAGTGAGTTCGATTTTAAAGTTCTAAAAAACACAAAATACAATTTCATAAGTAAAAGGTGTGGAATTTATGCTTTGTCAATGACCACCCCATTCGAGGTAGCTTCAAAAGGCCATTGATCCCTCGTCTGTGTTGTGTTATATTTCACAATGCAATTGGTATTACATCAAAAAGAGTGAATAACTCCAAATATTATCAAATGAGTGAAGATTTTGTATGATCTGCAAACAATTGGGCAACTTCAAGCGGCCATGCTTTTAATGTGAATATTTTGCACTCTTATTTAAGTATTTGTTAATAACTTTGTGTTTTAGTGAGTTTTAGCCTAAAAATTGCCGGTTTGAGCAAGCCTACCCTTAATATTTTTTTTAGGTAATCCATCATTTGTTTGTTTTTTTTTTAATAAAAAAAGTGTGTGCTTCTTTCAGCCCGTGTCTGGGTTTAATTATAACAAGTCCTTAAATTTATTTATTGGTCCTTTAGTTTTTTGCTTTTTTAAAAAAAGAATTTCATCTTGTAATATGTAATATTTATTAAATTTTATTATTTGATATTGGATTGATAGTAAATCTGTTTTTATTTTTTTTATTTAACAAAATAAAAAAAATCATTCAACTCAGTAGAATTTGCAATCTAGTTCGCAGATTGACTGTGTGAACCTAGTTTATTTTTTTTTCTTTGAGCTTATTTAGATGATAAGATCATGTTAAGATAATTCTTATATGATTTAATTTAAAATTCAAGTCTAAGCAAAGAATCGGGTCGAAACTTTTTAAGTTTAAACTATTATATTGTATTTAATAATAATACTAAAATATTTTTGAAGATGAGGAAATTATTATCTCTCCTTCTTGTTTTTTTTTTTTTTCCTACTTATCTAGATATAAATATTCTAAGATAGGACTCTAGGGTTTTAATAGTTTTGTTTTTTATTTTATGGATGTACTCAATTAATCGTGTTTTGTAAAAATACCGAGTGCTCAATTAAAAAAAAAAAAAAACAGAGAAACTCAAATCTAAATTTGATCAAGTATGAGTATCAAAACCACGACTATCCAATTATTAAAAGTAGAATGTAAGGAACTTATTATTATTTACACTCTACTTTACGACGACGGACGACCGCCCGTATAATTCATAATAATTTCACAGGCGAAGACTAATTTGCACATAGTTAAGAAAATGAGCTCCAAAAAAACATAAACTGATTTTTATGGTGGACTCAACGATCACAACCTGCTAGTTTGCTGGATTGCAATGTCCGAACCAAAACCTCCTTAACCCATCAAATTTCAAAAAAACAGGTACAGAACAGCTTGCAGTGCTTCCAATTTCAGACAAAACCATGTGCCTCAAGAGCAAAAGGAAAAGAAAAAAAGAAAAAACCCCTAATAGATTCTCATATTACCATCTAGCCCCAAAAAAGCAGTAGCCTGAGCCTAAGGAGTAAAAGAAGAAAAGATTAACCATCTAGGTGGTGCCCAGCGATAAGAGCTTGAAATTAAAAATTTTGTTCCTTCTGTGATCTCAGGTTCGAGCCTTGTGGTTACTTATATGATGACCACTAGAGGTTTACATGGTCGTTAACTTCAGGACCCATGAGATTAATCGAGGTGCGCACAAGCTGGCCGAACACCTATATTAAACTAAAAAAAAAAAAGATTTCGACAAATAAAAAGAAAAAGAAAACGTTCAGCAGAATACTTTACTGTACTAACCCAACAAAGACAAAGATCTAACCACTTGGGTTGTGTGCACTGTTTCACAGTTATATATCCTCTCACCTCGCCAACCAAACCCCCTAGGATCTTGCACACTTGCCTCCTTCCTCTTTTCTCACTCGTTCTTTACTCTTCTTCTTCTTCAAAAAGCAAATCCCTTTCCCTTCCTTTGCTTTCCTCTCATTTCTCTTCTCTCAAGTTGCAGAAACAAGAAAATGCCTATCAATAAAGACCCTTCAACACCACCTCCCATGATTGGCAAAATTGGGCCCTATACTGTCTTCATGACCCCACCTTCCACTCCCAGTCCCAAGTCTACTGCTACTGCTGCTGCTGCTAATGAATCAACATTTCCTGTCTTTGATTCACCTAAGAAGGTTGTTTCACCTCCTCCCGTCCAGCCTCCTCCTCAAAAGATTGACAAGTCTGTTTATTCTCATCAAGTTGCAGATGGGTCTGTTCTTGGCCTCTTCAAAAATGCTGTCAACAAAGTTCAAAATGGTTTGTTTAGTTTTCTTTGTGTTGCATTTGGTTTGTCGTTAAAGTTTGCGTCTTTGTTTGTTTGTTTTTGGAAAAGTTGGAACTTTTCGATGGTCTAATTGTTACTCTTTGTTTGTGCTTAATTTTACTCTTAAGATTAAAGGGTTTGTCGTCTTCTGCAGCGCATTCAAGCTTGGATGACCATTTGGCAAGATGGTTTGGGTTAAATCAATCTAAGTATCAGTGGGCTTTGGATGATTACTATGAAACCAAGGGTCTGGTAAGATTTCTTGTATTGTTATGGGGTTTCTGTTGTTCATTAATTCCCTTTTATGTTGATGTAGAGCCTTGCAATAAGTTATCATCATATGGTTATTTCGTATAATGATGTGGTTCAACATTAGATGTAACCACGTAATTGAATGTACTTACCAGGTTTGGTGGGAGACAGGATATTGTTGAAGCTAAAATGAGAAGTAGCTTATAAACAATCGCTTTCTAGTTGATGTATCTTTCTGTTTTGTTTGCTTTATTGGTTTCTTTTCATTCTACAATGTGTAGAATTTGTTCTTATTTGAGCCTTTAAAAATGATTTGATTGGGATGGGTGTCAGTGTAGATTGCTGCAATATGCTCTAAAAAGTTGTAGTACTGCATACTAATTCACTCACTGGCATATCAATCCAGGAAGGTGGATGCACTGGATAAGTTGGATGTGTTATTACATATATACACTAAATGCTAAAACTAAAAGATATACTAAATACTAAAAGACTGCTTCACTGTTCATCATATGAAGAGTGAAGCATCTGGTTTTTTTTTTTTTTTAACTTTTTCTTTCTTTCAATTGAATCATTCTATGGTCCTGCTTAAATAGAATTAGGCTTGAAATTATGATAAACATAATAGATTAAAAAACAAAGGACTGAAATGTAAAATATGTAGAAAAAATATGCCATTTCCCACATTCTCGACAATTTTTATTTTGGTCTAAAAGTTTATTTTGTTCATTTTTCAGTCCCAACTTTGAGAGAGGAGAGAAAATCGCTTGAAAGCAGTGAGGAGAGAGAAAATTATCGGTTAGGCCTCTTTTTGCTGAAGAAACTCGTCATTCTTGATGTCAACGAGTTTCATTCGACAATGAGAGTTTGATGATGGTGGTTTTTTTCTTTAAGCATACTTGAAAAAAGAGATCAGACCTAGTTTAAAGATTTTTCATTTGGTTGATTTTCGTTTTTTGGTTGATTTTAGGGTATTTTGGGGTTATTAGATGGGTTGGAGAGGGTTTTATGGTATTTGGAGGTATTTTTAGGTGAAAATATGTTGAAAAATGGATTTTTAACCCAAAAAATCCCCTCCCCTTGTTTTTCCAACCACCGCAGTGGTGGCGAAAATCTTGGTTGTAACCCAGTAGATGACGAGCTGTTTGTCACCTTTTTTTAAAAAAAAAAGTAATGTGTGAGAATAGACAAATTGCAGTTTCTTATTAGGTGAGAGTTTCTTCAGTTTTTAGGATAAGAAAAGGAGAAAAAATAGAATGCAAGGTCTGGAAAGAAAGAGATCATGGCAAGCTGAAAATCTTAATGACATCAAGACTATACAAGATAACTAGGCAGTAGTGCAATATTCAGGTTGTTAACTGATGTATTTTCATGCTTCAAACTAACTCTAAGCGCTACACTTTGTTATGTCATACTGTCTATTTTTAATTTCTTGAATTCTGATACATTATTGTTGATGTATTCAAAATATTTGCATGTCCAAGGGTGCTAAAATTTCATTCATAAGTTAGTTCTCTATGGAACAGATCAATAACGTGCATTCACTTATAATGCAATATTATAAATGGCTGTATTTTATAACCATTCAGAAATAAAAAGATCTAAGGTTACTGATCATTCAGAAATAGGATCACTAATGCTACATTTAGGATCTGAAATTAGTGTACTTGATTTTCTATTATGGCTTTGTGATGTTCTAAAGTTGCACAACAACTGAAATTTCTTCCAACTGTGGAAAATATGGCCTTCAATTTGCATATCTCAGATACTGTAATGGATGGATAGCCAGGCAGTAGTGGTAAAAGAAGAGGAGGATATATGATGGAAACCTGGTCCAGCAGATATATTTAATTGTTAAATGCATTCAACATTTAGATAAGGTCCCCCGTAGTTTTGGCTACTTTATGAATTACCCTATGTGGTAGATTTGATCAAGATTAACATGCCATGTTTGAGTGCAACAAATTAATGCATGATGCTGATGGGATTAGGCCCCTAAGTTTAATACATGTTAAAGCTGAATCTAGGGATGAAGTCAATCCCACTTCCTGAAATAGGTCTAATGCAGGAAATTTTGTTCTCTTTTCGTTGAACCAGGACATTTCACATGTCTTTACCTTATGAAAAGAGCAGAAAAAAGAAAAATGATAAAAAAAGGAACTTGATTCCATCTAATAAATAATAAGCAAGTACTTCAGATAAATTCCATTATTTGGTAGCCAGAAACTACTTGGTAAATGATCACTTTGATGTTGGGTCATAGAAGTTTAGCAAACCTATTTTCTACACATTTAAGTTGTGAAGGAGGCAGATCCATTTCTCCAAGTATGTTCTTGCTTTATTCTTTTGGTGAAAATCATGGACGCGGACAGTTGTTTGTTTCTGGTGTGGACACTGATGTGAATATCTCATTTAGTCACTAGATTTTGTTCTGGTTATTTTCGTATGATGCTTATGTTGCTCTTACTTTGGTGGACATATCAATGGTTGTGCCTCGGTATCATATTTTACAGACATTTGATTTCATTGATGACAGGAAAAGGAAGGTGCTAAAGCCAAAGAAATATCTAGCAAAGTACAGAGTGTGTAGCATGGTTTGCCTGGTAGTAAGTGTTTCAAATCTATTTCTGTTCTACCAGATACTTATTATTGGATTATTTTTTTAATTTGAAAGATTGTTGGAATGCAGATTTTACAGAAAAGAACCATCTCGAATCTCCTTTTCATACCATATCTGTATTAGGTAATGGGATTGCAGAAATGCATCTGGATGCTTGAGTGGACCATTGTGCAAGTTTTTGAGATCTGCTCGTTTGAATTTTCTACTTGCTGCCGCAGCTAACCAGAATTCGGTTGTGCACTAGGCTGTGAATTATGTAACCTTACAATATTTTCATGCCCCGATATCTGTTATGTACTCTGTTGAGCTGCAATCTAATAACAGTACTATCAAGTTGCGAGGATATATTATAATGTATTTGTACCTATAATTTAACTAAAGTAGTATTTGAAATGAGTATATTGTATCAAGGTTTTTTATGTGTATAATTTTATCAACTTAATGTGCATGAGAACTCCACGATGAATACTGGGATTGGGATTGGTCTGAATCGTCTGATTGCTGTTACTGCTGGTTACTTTAAGATTCTTCATATTTCTCTCATTTGTTTTTCATTTTTATGTTTCTGGAGCTGGAAATTGAATGCGCGCTATGGATGTAGAAATTTCTGCGCCCCAAATTTTCATTCTGAATAGTTAATTCTATTATAAGATCAAGCATGCAACAAGTTCAAATCTTTTGATAATTCCCAAATATTCTCTTGCTGTTTCCTCGGAATTCCTTCTTCTCTGTGTGAACAAAATTTTCGAATTACTTAGTTTATACAAGTTAAGAATGGATCAGACAACGAAGGGCATCTCCTTGATGGTCAACCAGAAATCATAAATTCCTAGCAAAAACTAAGTAGAACAATATGACGATAGCTCATCGCGAAGGTGTCCATCTAGCAGAGGATGTAAGTTGAGAGCAGCAAGCTGTGATCCCATGCTAGATGAGCTCATAACCTACCATAAAACTTAGTTGGATGATATGCTGGATTTTATTTTTAATGCAAAGAAATGAAAAGACGTTTTTTTTTTTAACTGTTATCAATCATTGCTTTGAGGTAAAATATCATGGACAAAAAGCACCTTAGCTTGGAAAAAACTGACAATTGCTTTCAAAAGATTGACCAATTATAACAAGTAAATTTATTCATATATTCCGTGGGCCATCCCATCATCATGGAATTGAGAGATTTAGCTATGATGTCACCCTTTTGTTATAGATATTTTTTATTTTTATTTTTGTGTTTGTGTTTGTCTCAATTCTATGTTAACTAGTTTAAATTTTGAATTTAGTTTTAAATCTACTCAAGTAATTTTAAATTTGTATTAAAGAATTACATGAGTATCAATATAATTAAATCCAAACAATAGTTCAATTAAAAAAATAACCAAATAATTATAACAATTCGAATATAAAGTATATTCAATAACTTAGGAAAATAAATACTTACATTCATAGAGTGATTCATACTCTGATTACATCAACGAATTGAAAATTCTGGATAAAAAAACATATTTTTTGTATTTTTAGTTTATGAAATTGAAATTACAAGCTTACTGATGACAAAGGAAATTACAAGTTTACTTGTCTATCACTTACTATTCTATTGTCTATAGGGTTGTTGCCTTTAAAATTATCACCTACAAACTATCGCCTACTGATTTTGAGTTTGAAAGGTCCTGAGAACTTGATAAAACTGCAATGCAGTGATTTTAGTTTGAGTTGTTGATTTTCTTGTTGCCTTTAATCTTTCTTGCAATCCGTCTTGTATAGTCAGTTGTGTGACGTTTTCATTAACTATCTGTCAACTGTCGATAACCTCCTATCTTTCAGGGCTCTTTTCATGATCTTACATTCATAAGAGTTGTTTATTTAAATTACATGGCTTGTTACATATGTTTATAGAGTTAATTTTTTTTTTTGGATTCGAGGAAACCCCACCCCCCAGAAAGCGCACTTTATGGGCCCAGGTGAGCAAGTAAAACCCCGGCTGTTCCAGGCTCTTACAAGAGGTGCACGCCCTGACTCGAACTCGAGACCTGATGTGCAGATCTCAAGCCCTTTGTCATCACGCTACGCCCCTTGGGGACTTATAGAGTTAATCCTGTGTGCATGTTTCTTCTTTTATATATGACAATAACCCTTATCTTTTAAGTTTCTTTTAATTAATCTTAGTTATCATATAACTCTCTTTTGTTTTTTTATTTTTATAATGTAACGTTTATCCCGTAAAAAAAAAATTGTCCATTAATGAATGCAAACTAATGGGTAATCTTAATTAATAGGTATGTTGAGAATCAAATTTTGAATTTTACATCAATCTATCTCAACAATCATTTTTGTTTAACATATGTGAATGACAGAGCAATGATGAACACTTTTTCCAAAATGAATTTGAATTTTAATTATTTTGTATTTTAATTCTGGTTGACTCTTTTTTTCCATATAAATACTTTATTCATGTATTTGTTTTCTCGTCTGATTTATTATTCCTTTTTTGTTTTGTTTTTTTTTTTACCTTTTATCTTCCTCATCATAGCAATCAACCAAGAGTAAACCCTAAATCAAGCAGTAGCTCTCGTCATGGACTATGTTCCTACTCTTTTGTCTCAACGGATGGATTCTACCCCCACAGACTTTAAAGAATTCTTAATTATTTACAAAAGGTATTTTTACCTTGAACTTTTTAACTTTTCTACCAAAAAAAATTATCTTTCCATCCTATGACAGACCCAAATGATCAACCACACCATATATTGGGTCCAATTGTTCATGTGGTTCCAGACATGATAAGAAATCCTCCTGCCATCTAGTGATTTTAAACTTTTCTAGCAACACCACCCCATTTCTTTTCCATCTAATTGACTCTTTCTAAATTAATTGGGGATTTTTCTCTAAATACACAGCTAACCTAATCAAATCATGGCTTTCTCCAATTACCATTATGAACGACCTTTATGCTACTTTATTGAAGCATATATTTATTAAAGCAAAGAGGA
>Ga0307518_10000969_pt1 | contig 21403 bp, 8 predicted proteins | sample 25_EM_MG_FD_203889 | JGI IMG/M metagenome (GOLD analysis project Ga0307518, IMG submission 203889) | Populus trichocarpa ectomycorrhiza microbial communities from riparian zone in the Pacific Northwest, United States - 25_EM | ecosystem: Host-associated > Plants > Roots > Unclassified | place...
CAGCTTAGGTAAAGCTGAACTTCATGGCTGAAAACATGTCGTTAGATAATCAAGTGACGTTTGGTCAGTGCACATCAAAGTCACACCTGGTTTGTTTGTTCAAAAGTGTGACAAAACGGATCCTCATGGTACGGCGTATCTGCAGGCCCATGTCTCCATTTTCAACTCATCCATAACTTCACCCGAGGGAGGAACCGATCAATTTGCATTTTAAAAACGTTTTTTATTTTTTTATTATTTTAAATTAATTTTTTTATATGTTTTCATATTATTTTTTTAATATATTAATATCAAAAATAACTTTTTTAAAATAAAAAATATTATTTTAATATATTTCTAAGTAAATAATATTTTAAAAAACAACTACTATCATATTTTCTTATAAAAATTTTTATATATAATTTTTTTTTATTTTCTTAGCAACTGCTATCATGTTTTCATATAATTTTTTATTTTTATTTTTACTAGCTGTATTTGTTGGTTTGGAAGGGGGACCGAAGTATGTGATGTATTTGTCTTTAGGGATTGAAAATCACCTCTGGGCCAACTTCCCTTTGTCTCTTCATTACTAAACCAATCACGCTTCACCACGTCATTCCATGTGAGAACAATCTATCAAATTATTCTTATTCAGGGGCTCTATCAACTTCTCCCTTAATTATTTAACACAAATATATAATATGTGGTTTTTCTAGAATATCTTCCTGTAAATTGCTACAATAAAATTTTTATTTTACTATTGGAGGGAAAAAATGGTGTCCGAGGGTAATTTGATCTTTTCCAGTGGCTTATTGATCATTAAAAGATTGTTCCAGGATATCTGAGTTATTTTTTGTTTTTTTGATAGTAAAATAATGTTTTTACCTTCAAAATCAACAAAAACTAGAATTATTGACCAATATTGTTTTTGTATCTTCACAAATATTAAAACATTAAAAATATTTCTTTGTCTTAAGGTAAAAAAACTAGAGTTGTTCAACAAGAGTTTTTTTGTTTTTTCCCTTATTAGACTATAATTAAAATATGTCTTTGCTCTTAGAAAAGAAAAAAAAATAAGGTATGCATTTTGGGGTATTTTTGTCATTTCATACGAGTTTATTTGTAATTTACAGGGTTAAGAGGGGCATTTTGGTATTTTTATGTTGAATTTTTAATATTTTATTCTAAAAAGTTATTGGCACGTGTTCAACACGCGTCAATACATGGGTGGCGTAGGTGTCTTCTTTCTCCTGGTGCGGCTTGTGGTGAAGGTTAATGACGGTTTATAGCTAGTAGTTGTTTTTTTATCTTTCTTTTTTTTTCTTTCTACTAGATTAAGTGCATGCTGATCTTTATTATTTTAATATTGTGATAATGATTATTTTTCATAGTATTTTTTACTTTAAAATATATTAAAATAATATTTTTTTTATTTTTTTAAAATTTATTTTTGATATCATGTAATAATACAATAAAAAATATAAAACAAATTAAATTTAAAAATTAAATTCAAATTTTTATAAAAATATTTTTTAACCTCACAAACAATACCTTAATTACCTTGATGTAACGCATTGCGACTAGGTGTGGCCCCCAGAACTATTACGGACCATAGAATAGGAAAAAGCCAATGCATAGATGGATAAAAACACTTCAAAATTGGTGGGTGGGTGCTATAAAGCCAACTATTTAAATTTCCACTCCCCTCGTCGCCCCTCTTCATCTATCCTCCTTTTCTTCTTCAAGACACCTTCTTTGACAGAGAGTGTAAGGTGAGAGAGAGAGAGAGAGAGAGAGATGGGGAATTGTCAAGCCATTGACGCTGCAACTCTAGTGATTCAACATCCAAATGGAAAAATAGAAAACTTTTATTGGCCTGTGAGTGCTAGTGAGGTCATGAAGACGAACCCTGGTCACTACGTTGCTCTTCTTCTCTCCACCACCTTGTATGATCCAACCAATAACAATGGGGAATGTCCCAACAACGGCACCGCTAACAATAATTCTCTGAGAGTAACGAGGATTAAGCTTCTCAGGCCTACTGATACTCTTGTTCTTGGCCATGTTTATAGACTCATCACCACTCAAGGTTTGTCATATTTATAGTCTATATAGTTTGCTTGCTTAATTTTCGAAAGAAAGATCTCTCTCTCTCTCCCTCTCTCTCAGTTTTTGAAATAAGTAGTCTTATTTTCTTTTTGGGGTTTTGTTTTCTTCCAGAGGTTACGAAAGGGTTATGGGCAAAGAAACAAGCAAAGCTGAAGAAAAACGATCCAGAATCAGAAGAGAAACCTGAGAGGGTGAAAGAGAAGCAGGGATCAGGAGTGGATACAAGAGCAAGAAGATCTGAACAAGAGAAGAAAAATCAGGTGAATTCCCTTTGCATATTTCTTCAGATTAACAGGACTAGTTGAAACTAGAACCATTTTTTTTGTTAAGAATGATTCACACACATCCTTCATGATTAAGGACTTACCTTCTAGTCTTGCTAGATGTTTTCATCAGTCTCTTAATTGTTTTGGATGCATGAAAACTAATTTTCCAGTACATCTCAGGTGACCGTTAAAAAAGAAAGAAACAGACCAAGGGCAACAACATCAGCTAACTCTGCTGCCATAGCCAGATCAAGAGCATGGCAACCCTCACTCCGTAGCATTTTAGAGGCTGGCAGCGGCAGCTAATTGTGTCTCATCATGTCCTTCTTCCATGCTGCATAGGATCAAATACATGGGCTCAACTGCAGAATCCAGGCTTGCTTTAACCTGCAAGATTTAATATCAGATATATCCATGGAGGCAGGTAGCTACTAGGACAAATTAAAGTAAATCTTTCTTCTAGTACAGATTTGGCTAATGTGGGCATACTTTGTATAGCAAAAGGAGGCATCTCAAACATGGTTGTAACTCGAGGAACTCCTCTTTTGAAATGAAATTGAACTTTGTTTCAAAATTTAATAGTACAATAATTTTGGTGGGTTTATTGCTGTGTTCGTAGTACCAAGTAATTAATTAATCAATCAAATCAAACATCCAACCCCCATAAGACAGGAGAATATATTTTGTAATAGAGAATCAAATAAATCGTTAGATTTCTCATGGTTCATAATTCAGATTCTAATGGTGTGGGCTATAATTTCTTTTTCCTTTCCCCGAGGGATCTTTGTAAGCCAACTCAGGAACATGCAAATCACACCGTATATCACCGTATATGGGATGAATCTCAGGCAGAAGTTAACACCGTATAACTTGACTATATACGTTCTTAACCATTAGGGTTAGTTCACCCTGCAAGATTCAGGCATATTTTTTATGCCATTAATACCAGTTTTTATTAATACTGACCACTTATGCTGCTGGGATTCTTCAAAATTCTCTGATGGGCTTGATACACTTGCAATAAATAATCCGCGTATTGAATTTTGGAAAAAGAATAACATAAAGTAAACCAGATCTGAAATTAAAACAGTTGAAACAGTATACCAAGCATTTTTTCGTCCATTTTTCGTAGTCAAATATGTAATCGATGGAAACATGGTACACATATTCCAGCACTTCGCCAGCTATTTAACGAGGAACTAATTTCTCAAAAGAAAAAGAAAAAAAGGGAACAAAAACAGTGTGGCAAGAAGCTTAAAAAGGAACACTCAATGCCCCAGGTGGTGCATTAAAGCCGCTGTCAAATGGGCTGGTATCCAAGGACTTTGGAAATTTTAATTATCCAGAGTCCAGAGACAATTTTTCAAGGTTGAGGTGGACCGACAGCAATAACCAACTGATTAACATGGAAATTATTGAAGAGATATGAGAGGAGAATGTCCCTTCGCGGCTTCACCTACGACCTTAATTACTTTGGAATAACGACGATATCACCTACTTTCACCTTATTGGTTATGGCCATTTCATTGTGGTCCAAACAAAAATAGGTTCTCTCACACGACATGGCATTGACAAGCACAAAACAATATTCAAGAGTGTGAATGTGCACACAAGAGAGACAAATTTTAAAAGAGTGGGATGGATGCTAATAATTCAATGGTTTAGTCTTTCAGTTTAATATGACGTCTAAGCTTGTCATGGAGGCCCTCAATCATGTCCCTCGAATACGTGGGTATGTTTGTTTTTGTTTTTGTTCAAATTTATTAATTAATGAAAAAGAATAGTGAAATGGTAATTACATAATTAAAAAGAAAAAAAAGAAGAGTAAAGATGTTAAATTCAAGCCCAACAAATTACAATTTTTTCTTTTTTAAAATAAAATCTTAATGAATTGTTGACCTAACTTGTCCAGCCAACCAAGTTTTACTAGTTCTCATTCAATCTAATGGAATGTTTTGTATATTTAGTCTTCGACATCAAATCGAACTAGTTGCATGGACAAATCACTTTGTTTGTAATCACATTAATGGTTTGGTTTGGTTTTAATAACATTGTTGAAAAATGAATTGCTTTATTGGAATGCTTGTACAACTCTTTTAACACTTAGATCACTTGGTTTCAATAATATTATTGAAAAAAGTGAATTGATTTTATCAGAATTCTCTTACAAGCCCTTTAATTAAGACCCGGCTAATTTGAATGTTAGTGATATGCAAAAATTGATTCGAAGATATTTTGATGGTTGAAATAAAAGAAAATATTCAATTATAATTACAAGGAGAGATGATAATAAATAGTATAGGGGATTGTTGATATATTGCTGTTAAGAGTTTATGATTATTCTATCATTTGGAAAAGGCATGACTAGTTTCACCATCTTATTTGCTTGGAGAAAATAACACAGAAACTTTCTAGCATAAACTATTACTGATACAATGATTATACGTTTGAAAAAGTAATCTTCTCCCGGAGCATATTGCAGAGTATAGAGTGTTGAGTTTTTCAAAATGCATACACGCAGTGAAAACGGTAATTTTAAAAAAAAATTAGGAGCCTCAAGGATCCTGTTAGATCGATCTGGAGTTGTTTAGAGTTTATACGAAAATTACTTGAATATCAGATGTTCTTTTTGTCTTTGAATAATTGCTTCAAGGTCAGGTTGTTGCACACCACAAGTCTTCTAAGTGTCCAGCCTCTAACAGTACTCCACACGAACCACCAACGAGAAACTCTAACCTTTTTAGGAAATAGGGATTATTATGTCTTTGAGTGCTAGCTCTTTTTTTTTGTGTTTTTCAAGTATTTTATACTATACAATTTATTACATAGAAAATAAGAGACATAACATTCTATTTATAGGAAAACCTGAAAACCCTATAAATGATAAATATAAACTTGCCTCCTGAATAATATCACATATATGATTTCAGGATAATTTTAGAAATATATCCAATCAAGTCCCTACTTGATTTTTCTAGGTCTAGAATTGTAATTCCATGTATAAATTACATTATAGTCCTCAATTTTTACAACTTATTTATAACCAAGTCACACTTGATTAATCATTCCATTTTAATTTCTGATCAATGGTTTATATGTGTGTGACTCATTAGGTTCCCTAATAAGTTGGTCTAAATATAAATCATAATTATAAAATTAAATTAAATTAAATTAATTGAATAAATTAATTTATTATCAATTCAACAATTGATTGATTTATATTTGAATATCAAATACAATGTCTAGCAACCTGTAATGGTCCCTCCGAATTTTAGGAAAGTCATATGTGGCTTAACTTAACTTTTCAGTGGCCAATTTCTCAGTGTAATTATTATCATTTCATCAACAATGTTTTGATTTAGACATTATAGCATGAAGTGTGTCTACTCTGTCAAATCATGTTTGTTCTCAACACCATAGTCATTGATTATTTGAATAAGATTTAAAACTCTTTTCAAACCTCATTCTACTTTACATAAGAATTTACAATCAATTGTATTTGAGAACATATAGAACATTTTTTCTAATTCACCTATGATGAAGACTCCTCTCTTAATTGATCAAATACCTTCATATAGCTCTTGTTATACCCTATATTTGCTCATTTGTTACATTTGATTAGGACAATGTGTAGCAAAATCAAAGCACAACACTTCTTATTTAAGATGACTTAGTGATCTCAAATATAAAGATCACTTACACAACCATCATGTGAGTTTTTCCACAAACACATGTGATCTTTCTATATGGAATTCTTATGCAGGTTAGTTCGTTGTATATGTTATCTGACAAGCACTTACATATTAGTTTTAGGTATCCCTTATATCTCAACTTATGAGAACAATTGTTTTCTTTCATAAAAAAAAAATAATATGTATCAGTTTTAACAACTCTAATTAATATTAAGTCTTAATAGAGCATTGACCAAGAATATTTAGGAATAAAGTTTTGATGCAATATGAATCTCATATAAATTATAACAACTTTATAATTTTCTTTGCAAAATATTTTTATCCCACAAATTTTATCTTCACTCTAGACTCGTTAATCAAATATTATATTCATTAATCAAATATCTGATAAATATTAAAGATAAATAAATTTTTATTAATAAATTAAATATATTTACATGAACAAAGTCATTTCCACGTGTAACCAACCAATTGGATAAAAAGTATATACACTAACAATCTCTCACATGCACTAAAGTCAATCACTCATGTATCAAATATCATATCACTCCACTTGATAATAATGTTTTTACTGGGACAATAGCTTAATGGTTTAATAAAAGGATCTATGAGATGCTTTTCAGTAGGTACTTATTGTATCTTTACATCTTTTATTTCTATGATTCTCTAATAAAATAGAATTGTCTAAGTACATTTTTAAATCATTGATTAGAATTTGGTTCATGTGCTTGTGTAATGGCTCCATTGTTATCAAGTATAAGGCTACTAAATCAATAATGTTAGGAACCATACTTAGTTCAATGGTGAACTTCTTGATCTAAACAACTCCCCCCCTCAAACATAAAGATGTACCCAATTTTAGTTGTAGAATCTATTTGGTCTTTTATTTAGAACTCTTCCAACTCAGCACCGTTATTTATATTAAAATATAACCAGCTTAGAATTTTTATTTTCAATATCTTATTAAAAACTAGTAGTCAAATAACCATGAACTACTAGTTCATCTTCTCCATGCACCGGAAAAACATTCTTAGTTCTTCTCAAGTACTTAAGAGTATTTTTAACTATCTTTTAATGATTTTCACCTAGATTAGATTGATATTTACTCGTTATGCTCAAAGCATAAGATACAGCTGGTCTTGTACATAACATTGCATACATTATGGATCTTATATCCAAAGTATATGGAATCATATCTCTCTTAATTTGTGTTTTAGAAAACATATTCGTATCCTATACGAAATAGATAAGTATCCTCTTTTGAATTTTTTCATGCTAAATTGTTTTAATATCTTGTCTAGGTATGTGGATTGGAGCAATACATGCAACCTTTTATATCTATCTCTATAGATCTTTACTTCTAATACATAGGTTGCTTCTCTCATATCCTTCATGGAAAAATTCTTGGACAACTAGATCTTTACTAACTAAAATAAAGAAATGTCATTTCCTGTTAATAATATGATTTCTACATATAATATTAAGAAAATGGCTTTACTCCCACTAAGCTTTTTTTATAAACACAAGGCTCATTCATATTTTTTATAAAATAAAATTGTTTGATTATCTCATAAAAAATAGGTATCCCAACTCCTTATAGATTGCTTAAGTCCATAAATTGATTTTTATAGCTAACATACTTTATTGAAAAATTCCTTAGATTCAAAACTTTCAAGTTGTGTCACATACATATCTTTTTGAACATTCCTATTTAGGAATACAATTTTAACATCTATTTGACAAATCTCATAATCATGGTATGCAACTATAGCAAGCAAAATCCTTATGAATTTTAACATAGTTACCAACAAAAAGATTTCATCAAAGTCAACATATCTATCTTTCTTTGTAACCTTTGGTAACTAGTCTAGCTTTATATATTTATACATTGTTATCCATGTTAGTTTTTCTCTCAAAGACCCACTTACATCCAATAAGTCTTATCCCTTTAGGTAGATCAACCAAGGTCCATATTTGGTTGGTGCACATGGAATTCATTCTTTATTTCATGATCTCGAGCCATTTTTTAGAATCAATATCAGATATTAGTTCCATGTAATTTGTAGACTCATTAAGTATGAGCAACTCGTTATTTTTCAGCTTTTATGAGAAGTTCATATTTCATTAGTGTATGATATGTCCTACCAGATCTGTGGAGTTCTTATGTCTCTTGAGCTTTATGATGAGCATCCAATGTTATTGCCTCAGGTTTAAGTTCTATTTGGATGTCAGTGTGTGGTTTTTAAACTTCTTCAAGTTATATTTTCCTTTCACTGCTCTTTTCAAGAAAAATATTCTCTAGAAAGATAGCATGTTTTGAGACTAATATTTTTGCTCAACGAGATGATATAAATAATATCCAATAATTTCTTTTGGATATCCCATAAAATTACATTTGTTCGACTTAACTCATAGCTTTTCAAATATAAGTGTCATATCTCAAATCTTTAAGTACAATAAGATTGGTCTCCTACTATTCCATATCTTATATGTAGTCGTATCAATAAATTTTGATGGAACCTTTTTTAAGAGGTAAGTAGTAGTTTGCAAGGCATAACCCTAAAAGAAAGTGAAAGGTTTGTATAGCTCATCATGGAATACACTATATCAATTAGGGTGCAATTTCTACTTTAAAAAACTCTATTATATTGTGGCGTTCCAGAAGATGTCCATTATGAGAGAATTCCGTTCTCTTTTTGATAATCTTGAAAATCTTGATTAAAGTATTCATCACCTAAATCTAATCAAAGTATCTTAATACCCTTTCCAATTTAAATTTGAATTTTATTTTTAAATTTTTTGAAGCTTTCAAATTATTCAAAGTTTTATCAAATACACATGACCATATTGAATATGGTCATTAATGATGAAACATGTATATCTATTTATGGAATGAATCATTATTGTTCCATATATATCTGTATGTATTAGATCTAATAATTCATTAGATCTTTCACTCTTTTAGTAAAGGGTATTCTGGTCATCTTATCCCATAAACAAGCTTTACAAGTTTCATATGATTCATAATCAAAATGATCAAATATTTTTTTATGTAACTTAGTAATTCTTGTTTAATTGATTTAATGTTGTCTACAATGGTATAAATAATATGAATATTAAATATCTAATTTGTTCTTCTTGCAATTTATATTAAACCTGGGCATTTCACGATCATGTATATACTAATCTGGTTAATCCGGTTAGCCTGCGATCCTATTTATGAGATCAGGATAACCCTATTGAAAGAAAATTGAAAAAAACTATAAACCCAATTAAAAATATTCGATAAGAAAGGACCCAAACAAAATGAACATAGTTAACTCAGGTCAACTTGCTAAACCCGTAACCCATGTCAGGAGATCAGTATAACCCCATATAAAGCAAATTGAAAAAAAAAAAAAAACCTAGTTTCTAACCAACCCAATAATAAATGATGAAATCAGGAAAAAAAATCAATTAAAAAATTGGTCTAAAAAAATAAATCGGGTCAACCAGGGTTAATTTGTTAAACCTGTGACTTAAGCTTTGAGATTAGGATAAATTTATATATATATAAAAAAAAATATATGAAACCCCACCTCTAGTAAATATAATGTTGAAAGTTGAAATAAAAAAAAAATTAAATCCATAAAACCAATATATAACCTAGCAAAAAATAAAAAAAAAAATACAAATCACAATTTCTAAAATAATGTTGAAATTAAAAAAAAAAAAGGGCACAAAACACTGTAAAACATGTTTTATGAGTGTGGCAACACTGATTTAACTACAGCCTGTTTTGTTAATTAATTTGCTGCAAGTTATTAGCCTTAGCATGACCTCTTTATCTTTTGCAGAGCAGTAAGAAATTATTCGACGACAGTCATGAAACTAAGGCTTCTAATAATTTCAACGTAATTCGTTAGGCATTGCGCCCTGACTGATTTTGTAATCACGATCCAAATCTATTATTTAATTGTTATGAAAAATGAAAGGAGGTTGATTTAATTGTTATGAACATGAATCTCAGATAAGGCACATTGGATAGCTTTTAACGTTCTAGATATGTGAATTGTATACGAATTTGAACAAGCCAGCGACACTAGCACTCCAGATTAAAAAAAAAAAAGAGGCAAAGTTACAAACAAGACACTGCATCCATAGAAATAAGCTTCGGCTTGAAAATAAATACAGAAATTATAGTATTTTCTGTATTTATTTTCAACACATCTCAGCTTATTATAAGTTCGAAATTCACACTCAAAATGTTACAGCAACAAGCTGGAACTCCCAAAATGAATAACGTTTTCTTCAAAACATACTACAAGCTTGTTATTGCTTTTCATGCACTTCAGCAAATTGCATCCGACTCTACATGGAAATAAAGCTCTCTGAGTACTTATCACGCACAATAGTTTATAGAAAATTATACAGTATCATTCAGCAGTTGCAGTCTCATCCACTGGTGTAAGATGTTCTTGTTTGCCGAATTGGCTGAAGTTTCCCTTCTCCTTGAAGAGCTGATTATGATGGTGCCTGCAATACAGACGATGCTCATGGGCTACATAGTTTGAGGGGCTGATGACACAGCCTCCATGAGCGCATCTGAAACAAGCTTTATGATAAGATGTCCCATCAACTGCCACCTGAAAGATGCACAAAGTTGGGGACAAGAAACTATAAGAATAGTTCCCTATTTTTCTTTTTCCACAACATCAAACATTCACTCTTGAGATTTGAGAATCTTAGAAAACAAACACATGGGGTAGAGATCTCACAGACTTGAATTGGAGCATTAATGGAGAACTAAGCGATGCAAAGATGTCTATTTGTGAAAACATTTTGAGATAAAATAGAAAAATATATGACTTGTGTTCAAGCCCAAAACTTAAAGTTCTTGGACATCCTTGGTAGCATAGCTTTCTATTTTCATTAGTTTTAAACATGCTGCAAAACAAGCAAAGCCATCAGCTGCAATGATCTGAACAGATTTATTTGCTTAATTTAATGCCTTACATCTTCCAGCCCTAGTGGGAAAAAATGATTTTATTCTATCAAAACATGCATTATTACTATTATTAAACCACCCCATTTACCTTTTCGAGTGGGTAAACAGTTTTATTGCAAGCAACACATTTTTCCTGAGTTCCAGCAAACATACTTGAAACTTTGCTGTTGCTAAGGACCTGTGCGGTTTCATTCACAAAAAGAAGCATCTTAATAACCATTTTAAAGATTAATAATCAAATATGAAATGGTTGTAACTTGTAATGAAGTTTCAATACCTGATCGGCAGACCGGTCACCTCTAACAGTTTTCGGAGTGCCTAGGAAAGGGAGATGAAAATAAAAGCCCGTGAATGAAATTGAACAAGCGGATGTTACACAGGGTAATGTGCTTCAGGAAAATTAATAACTGGTATTCACCTTCAAAACTTTTATCCAAGCTGCCTGTCATCTTGAAAAGTTGATCAAAGTGAGGCTTGCAATATAAAACACCTTCAAATGATGAATAGTTGCTCAACTGCAATGGTGAAAAGGAACATGTTTAGATCAATTAAGAAGAAAACATCATAGAAAACACGAGTTCATATCTGTTTTACAATGAAAAAGGGCACCATTTTTTCTTAGGAACCTAATCCCGAAGCTGCCCGAAATCTTTATAATAGGTTTCTGCATATGGCTACTATGCGCACTAGTTTGACCAGAAAATCCAAGTATGTGTAGTTATCAACATTCTTATTCTGCTATATGTTAGTTCTTCAATCTCTGATTACCTTTTTTTCATCACTCAATTACTTCATATATGGCTATACTATGTCTTTTGATTTCGGGAACAAGCCCAGGTTCATCCCCCAGAGGTACAAGCAGAAACGTAACTCAGAAAGTCATGAGATTGGAGAATGAATACGCAACTCAATTATGATCCATATATGCTTCCAATAAAGATAAGTTTCAATGTTTCTTGATTGATGAGGTGAAATCCTTTACAGTAAGTTTTCTTCCCTATGTATTCACACCCACTTCAATTGCCATGAAATTTGCCAATTGCATGCTGATTTAGTTAAACCATGTTCTGGTGGTACCTAGCAATCAGTATGGCAAAAAAGGAAATGAGAAAAAACTGCCACTGTTGGTTATCTTATCTGTGTTCATGCTGCAGGTCGCATATATATATCAACTTAAATCATTCAGTTAAACCAGGAAACAAAGTTCAATATGAAAACAATATGATTCACACGTTCCAAGGACTAAAGAAACAGACAATTTGCATTTACTCAACCTTCTAGAGGTCCTGCTGTGTCCCTGTACCATGACAATAACTGCATGTATCTCTCCCTGGTAATCTAATAAAGTTCTCCATATTATGATGTAATATTGCCATAAAATTAACTACAAAAATAGACACCTCTGTATATGCAAAATTACCATTTTGCTGTTTTAAATTTGATATCTGAGAAATTGTTGAATCAACTATGTGGTTTGAAAATGAACAAAACTCCATTCTTCTCTTCCCAACTATCAAATAGACCGACAGAAAACAAAAGCAATGAAGAATTGCTTTTTAACCCATCCACAAGTCATTGTTTGCTTGACAAAGATTTGAAAATGTGACCTCTCTCTCAACCCCACCTCTCCTTCCCTTGACAACCTGTGGGGATACCCAATCACCGCTCAAAAACTGAGGATCTACAAATAAATTTCATGGCCAAAAAAAGGGACCTACATCAACCAACTAGGACAAACAGCATTTAATATCAAAGAGTCTAAAAAACCCCATCTATAGATCATCCAATTGAAAAAAAGGAAAGATGAATACATATGCAAAATCATGATCTCAATTACTTGGATCCCCAGAACAAAAAAAGAAAATTTCTATTGTTCGAGTACTAGCTATGGCAATATATGTTGGGATAATCATGTTGGAAAGCAAATCAGCTTCCAAAAAAAAAAAAACATCCTTTCAGTTGACATGTATATTATCTAATCTTGACACGACAAGCAAGCACACAATCATCAAGTTACACAACCTTCTCTATAATAATGTACTACAAAAGTGAAGAAATTGAACTAAAAGGTGACTATAAATATGTATGATCCAGTAAAAGAGGAGATGTCAATATTATATCTGTATCTTTGAGCAGACTTCTGCATGTAGTTGTGATACACACACACACACACACACACACAAAGGGAGGATGGTATCAACCTTGAGGGTACCCTTGCAGTGGTGGCATCTAAAACAAGCCTTGTGATAGAATTTGTTATCAACGGTGAGTTGATCCACCAAGTACACAGTCTTATCACATGCTTTACACTTCTGAGTTGTCCCTGCAAATGTTGCCATCGATGATTACTTTACTTTGTCAAATAAACGGGTGATATAGATATTGATAGATGATATCTAGCTAGCTATCTATCTATCTTTCTGATGGATCTTCTTCTTCTTCTCAAAAACCTTCGAAATGATTGGTGGTGGTGATAAAAGGTAAGAGGAGAGGAGTTCCAAAATCTGTGTGCGTTCGCGATTTACACAGCCCAGAGAGTTAAAAAGAGAGAAACCTAACAATACAGATACGTATTACTAATTTACAAGTAGACCGTAGACGCAATAGAAAATGCAAGGCGTCTTTGTTGGCGGCATTTTGGTCATTTTCTAAAACCAAAGTAGCTGACTATATTACATTATTGCCCTACGTTTCGACAGGTGTCAAGCTACTAGACTTGAGTCATCGACTGTAAGAGAAGCTCTGTGATTTTATTCTTACAAGAATCTAATCTAGTTCAGCACTAGATGGATTCGAACATATCCTGTTTTTTACTTTACAGGGCATTGAAATATTTTTTTACTTTTAAAATTTTATTTTTAATATTAATATATTAAATTAATTTAAAAATATTTTAAAGCAAAAATATTTTAAATTTTTTCAAAACTTTGTTCAACCATCAACCTATAAGATTAGCACTATACTTTTATTCATAGAAGAATTGTTCAGCATTAATATTTTTTTATTTAAAAATATATTAAAATATTTTTTATTTTTAAAATTTTATTTTAATATTAACATATTAAATCGATACAAAACTATTAAAAACATTAATTTAAAATTAAAAAAAAAAAAATTTACCAACAACCAACCTTATCATGGTAAGGTGTTCTTTGAACCAGCTTTCTTTTAATTTTTGGAATTTTCAAAAGAACATCACCAATACTAATTTTAAGTTTAAGTCGTTCGCATGTTAATTTTAGCAAACACACTTTCCTTCAAAATAATAATAATAATAATAATTCTATTAACAATTAAAGAATTTATCTTATTTAATTCTTACTGTTATCTCTTAATAATTCACAAATCATTATATTTTTCTTGTTTGAATTTGGATTTGACTACTTAATTAGTCCCTTAAACTCGTAGTGGATATATGTTGCCTCCCTTAATGATCCAAAAATAAAGTCTGCTTTCGCAAAGAAACGAGGGAGAGTGGAGTTCTTGCACGAGCTTTTCTTGAATTGTGCGGACATTCCAAGAGGTTTGCAATGCTGGTGAGAATTGCTGATAATCTTCAGTTGACTTCTTGATTCTTCTGTGTATTGCTTCAGTATCAGTTAGCTGTTTCATCCTTTCAGTATCTGTGGAAGCTGCTTCGATCCCTGAGTATTATATCAACCCTGGTATTTTACTTCATTTCAATATGGTGATCCTTGCTAGGGCTGGCACACAATTGCAAAAGAAGGGCAGGTGATACTAGAATCTGGAAAATAGGATGACCATTATTTATCATTTCATCTTTGAATTTAGAGTTAATCTTGTTAGTGCTTGCATGACCACGTTAGTGACAACAACTCACAGCACAGGCAATAAGAAAAAAATATATATAAGATGCTTAATTTCCCAAATTCAATTTCAACTAATTATGTTCTTGATTGAATGCTTTCTCTATCAGGCTTTGGATTCATCCATGAACCTGCAGGTAAAACAGCATCCTTTTTTTAATTTTCTAACTTTAAGTGTATAGATAGTTTCTTTTTCTTCAGGTTTTTTTTTAAAAAAAATTCTCTGTTCCTTGGGATCCATTCATGTAGCTTACCTTGCTTAGTTCAGTCATTGGCTATCCTTTGTGTTAGAACTAGGTCCTCCATTGATTCTAATTGTGAACTTGGGTTTTGAAGGACTTCTGCCATCCATTTTCCCTGTTATGCTGTTCTCCGGCTGATGAGCTTCAGAAGTTATTGTTCAAAGTGGAAAGTAGATTAGCTATGATTTCCAGGCTATGTCTGCTTATATATATGTGTGTGTGTGTGTTTGTGTGGAACAGATAAGAATACATAGTTACTCTTGCTTCAATATTCAGAAGCAAGTCCTCCTCTCTTTCTGAATTTCAGTAACAAAAGTAGCTTTTTTCTAAGAAAACCTTTTGACTTCTTTGGTTTCTTACCATTTTACCTACTATAATTGTACGTTTGACAGTGTAAAGTTTGCAGTCCTTGGTTATTTTCTGGAGTGATAAGATGAGGCGGTGTCTAAATTATAGGCTTGCTGTGAGCTTTACCTGTTCTTGTTGATCTCATGCTTGCAGGAATCTGAAACATGGCAAACTTGTTACTAAAATCAGATAGCTGCCTCAACCACATAACGAAAAAGAAGTGTAATTTGACTTATTCTTCCTGAAATTTGCAGGATTTTTCCTACCTTTCTCTTCTGTAGACCCTTCAAGGCTCCGCCATGTAAGAATTTATGTTGCTTTTAAGTTTTGTCATGTAGATTGTAATTTATACCTTCAAAATACTCCTTGCTGTGTAAGAGGATGTGCTCTTAACTTGTTTAAATTCCTTAAACATTAGAAAATGGAGAGGGAGAAAAAACAGGACGTCTTCTCGCATGTTGCTTACAAGAATGCTCATCTTTAAAAATTAGGAAAAAACTTGAGACTTTTTTTCTGGGTTTTTAAGAGACCCTTGTGAAAGCAACAATCTTGCAGGTGCCCTAGTTGAAAGCAGTCATATGTATCAGCCTGTGCCGTGCCGGTATGTCGTCTAAGATGTTTACTGGCCGAGCATGCTCTAACATGGGTGCTTGATAGGAGACTATAATTGTACTGCCCTGCTTGTTCTCAATAGGAAAGGAGAAGCTATCTGAAACTGGAAAGGCTCGCTTCTCTTGTAACCTCAAGTTTCTTTTGCAGTTTTCTTTTAGCATGCCTCGTTTCTTTTTCTCATTTCTGGCTTCTTATTGTCAACTCTGCCTTCAGGCTGATGCTCAAGACTTTGGTAATCACTCCATTCGAACTTTGGTAAATTACTTTAATTTGATTATGAATCTTCTCTTGGCTGCTCTTCACAATTATCTAGCATTCCTGTTGATGGTTCCTGTTGACACAATCCACAGAAGCTGCTGTTTACAAGGCATAGAGGAGCAGATATTCCAGAATCCCTAGTGTTGAAATGATTATCTTTCCAGCAAGCTTGCGGCTCCGATGAATACTCGTCTGATAAAATTCGTCGATATGCACAAATTCAGCTCAAGCTCGTACGCAAGCAATAAAACTTGAATGCTTGAAATTCTATAGCTTTGTTGTGGATTGCCATTTTAAATTCGTGCATTTGTTTGACCAAACAAAATACCAGAACGAGATCTTTTAAATATCTGAAATTTGACTTCTTGTTCACGGTTTAATGGTGCCAGATGAAGGATTAGCTTCAATTTAAAATTACACTTTTATTTACCAAGTAAATTTTTTATGGAATTTTCTCTCCGAGAAAAAAAAGCTATTAAAGCTACATGATTGGATCATTTTAACCAAACTAAAGTAAATCCTTCAATTGTATGTGCTTTGGTCATTCAACAAGGGCAACAAGGATGGAAGAAAACAGATGTACATTCAAATGTCCAAGGGATCCAAAAACAGGCACCACTAGGGTGATTTTTCCATAGGCATGGTATGAAAAAATGACAAACTTTATAGCACAGAACCCAAAAAAACGAAGCTTTTGAGGGCAAGCATTTGATCACAAATGGCAGTTACTACTTATTGGACACTGAAAATTTTGCAAATGGATCTGATGTGCTTGACAGAAACAGAAATCTCAGACACTGTACACCCAATTATGCACTTTTCTTTGCCTCTTTCCGAGCTTCTTCCCGCATCACTGCTTTGACATAAATTTCATAGCAACATCCTGAAACAAAAACATAGTATAAGATTGCAATTCCTGGTGAGATAATCTATACACTGTGCACATGATCTCCGGTTAACTTTAAGCAATACCATCATTCAAATCTGAAAAAGTTAGTTTTTTTCGTTGATTAAAGTGCCTGCTTCCAACTAAATCCACTAGCAAAGCACTGGAAAGTTCAAGTAAAACAACAACAACGACAGCATGACAGGACTCTAATGCGAGTCTTTAGTGTATCAGATTACAGTCAGTCATCATGATATGGAGACATACACTAACACGAATAAAAGCTCAAATCATCTTAATCGTTGTCTAGATGTGCTCTTTGGATAATTAATAATCATTCCAATTAACAACAATGACATTTACATGCAAAATGTTTGACACTCTCATTTTTTCCAATTCTATACCCACTAATAATGAGGTTTAACCAATCCCAAGGCTTTTTTACCAAAAAAAATTTTAAGAACTATGTGCAATTTTCTTCTACTTGTATGAAAGGCAACAACATACCTGCTACAACAACAAGAGTCAGAACATCTCCAGCTCTTTTGAGTCTCCACACACTCTTCTTATGTGATTTGAACCACTTAAGAGCAGGGTCTTCAGCCAAGAGCTGTAAGGTAAACAACTTAGCAAACCACTCAAAACTGAAACTCCGTAATCACACATTCACTTATTTTTAGCAATTGATTATTTCAAGGTAGAATTGTCTTTTACGAGGTAACTTTGTAATTTTCATGTCTAGAGAACTGCAGGAGACAGTTTTCTGGCTTTACTGACTCTTTAATAGTCCTAGACTATGAAATCACGTTTTAAATCAAAACAGATTGTAAAGAGCACCAGTTGCACATATCCAGCAGTGTATCAATGCCTCCACAACTCTGTCATTTCCTAGGCTATGAGTTTTCTTCCCTAGACCATGATATTAGGTTTCAAAACAGACTGTAAAGAGCAGCAGTTTAACATATCAAGCAGCAATGCATTTGTCAAAAATTTACAAAATTTCTATATCAAGTCATTAGTTTCTGTACTGTTACTGTTCCACTAGCGAGATCATTATATCCATCTTGCTTCATTCAAATTTAATATGAAAAGCGTTCCTACACAATGCCTGCACAAATTGCTGTGCTTTTTTAACATATTCCTCATATCAAATTAATGGTATTAAAGGGAAGCATCAAGAAAACTGGAGTTCTATAAGAATTATGGAATTTGGTGGATGGAAGATGCAAAAAAACAATCTCGAAAAGAGACCAGCTCATCATGGACAATGACATAGGAGAAAAGAATACAAGGGAAATTGAGAATGGGAATGCTTAGAGCATTGGGGACAATTCAGAGAATGGCAAGCAAATACAATCCAAGAACAATTAGTGTTATAAAGGTAATACATGCGTGGGAAACTTTGAGTTTCAATAATTAGAAAAGTAGTCTCTAAAAATGCAGACATTGTGGAGAGAATTTGAAATCAATGAAAGACAATTAACTTGTAGGAAATTCTTCATGAATCGCTGCTAAATTATTAATTACGGAGAGGGTAGTGGTGATATTGTCCTTTAGAAGAAAGTTGACAAATCCTTGAAATTTTCTGCAGAAACTTGAACATATAGTTGCTGCGGAAGAGAGGATGACAGACATTGGCTTACAACATATGAACTAACGGGAGATCTCAGGCACATGAGCAGAAAATTGTCAAGTACTACAGATCGGTGCAGGAATTTAAACCAAAAGTGCAAGGCTCAGTTGGTTGTACCAGGTTATTTGAAACAGGCAGGGCAACAAACCAATTGTACCTGCTGCACAGACTGAATCTGCAAGAAAAAATCTTGCTTTTGGCAACCCAATTCCAAGTTTCAAGTATTTGCTAGTTCGCTTTAAACACAATTTATTATGAAGGGAGTATTTTCTAGCAATTCAGGAGAAAAAATTGAAAAAGGGCAGGTTTTAATTCTTCAGAAAAAGCACTTTAGAAGTTTTCCCAACAAAATCATATCGAAAAGTGCAAAGTACATCATGGCAATGCCTATGGCTCTTATTGGAAATTAGTTCAAAATGATAGGAAAGACAAGATTAATCCCAAAAACTATCGAATCTTTATTGGCCGTTATTTATATATATATAAATATATTTAGCTCAAGAATTACTCGACTTGACTGATCGCATTCTGTAATTACCAATTCTAAATTTATGGATAAAACAAACCAAGCTTCATTTAGCAACAAACACAGAAAATGGCTGGTTTTACTAACAAAAATGCTAAAAAAGCGAGAATTTTATCAAAATCATGATTTGAGATATGAATAATTAAAAAAGAAAGAGAGAAGCAAGATTACAGGTTTATGATTTAGACAAGAAGATATCAGCATATCACCAAGTCAAAAACACACACAAGAAAAACCCTTAAGCAAAATAATAAAGGAAATTGGAATATAATTAATGAGGGTCAGAGAGAGAGAGAGAGAGAGAGAGAGAGAGACAGCTTTCTCGCGAGGACCAGGTTCAACATGGAATCCGCGACGCGAAATAGAGAGGGCGTCCTGTGTCTTCTGTACAATAATAAATAAATGAATTCATAGACATGGAAAGAACGGAAATACAGATAAAAATCAAAATCAAATAAGAAAAAAGACCTGAGATTTAGATCGGAGGTGTGAAGAAATGGAGGAGGAGCAATTCTTCAGTAAGAAAGCCATTTTTTCTTCTCTTTCTCTTTCTTTCTCCTCTCTGCCTGGTCAGTGCATAGATAGAAGAGTTGCTTGCTGCTACTACTCCGATTTTACGATTCAACCCATAATGTTTTTTGTTTTTTTAATTTTACCCCATTATATTCACCATTTTGCGAGTTTTTCTTCTACTTAAAACCCCTGTTTATTTTAGCATTTTAAAATCGTTTTTAAAAAAATTTTAAAAACAATTATTTTTTTCTTTGTTTTAATATTTTTTTGGTATTTTTAAATCACTGATATCAAAAATAATTTTTTTTAAAAAAAAATATTATTTTGATATATTTCTGAATAAAAAACATTTTAAAAAATAATCGTAACTATACTCTCAAACACGCTAGTTTGATTGGCATGTCGTTTACTTAAAAGCTGGAAATAGCAGATGATTTGTCATTCATTATCTTCTCCTTCCTACTACTCTATATAATCTTTGTTATTTATTTATTATTTTGTTAATTGAATTTTAAATTATTTTCGAGTTATGAGTACCAATAAAGATATTGTTGGAATTGATAGTTGTTTTTGCTTAGGGGTTTGAATAATTCCTATTTTTTAATAGCAAGTAATTTGATTTCTAGTTACTTGTCAATTCCTAGTTACTTGCCATTTTAATAGGCATCTAAAGAGTGGGTTGCAAACATTCTCCTAATTTGTTTGTGTTTATCATATAATTAAAAAGAGTTTTCAAATTCTAAGTAATTGGTAATTGGTATCGGACTCATCATATAAGAGCCGGTTGAAATTCTAGGACAATAGTCATTTAAAATGACAAAAACATGACAACTAAAAATGAATTTGTGCAACCAGCGATTCCAAAATTTAATGGGCATTATGACTACTAGTGTATGCTTAGAAAGAATTTCATGCAATTAAAAAAAAATATTGGGGTATTGTAGAAAATGGAATTCTTGTAGCAATAGAAGGAATATGACTCACTTAAGCATAGAAAAAAATGATTGATGATGCAAGGTTTAAGGATATAAAGGTGAAGAATTAACTTTGCAGGTCATAAATCGATCGATTTTGGAAATTATCTTGAACAAAGAGACAACTAAAAGCTTTTGAAATTCCCTAAAGCAAAAATATCAAAGAACAACATAAATGCAGCGAGCACAACGACAAGCTCTCCAAAAAGAGTTTAAGATGTTAAACATGTGTCATAACCTATTTTTGGGTTCTTCCAAATTACATTTTTCTTTTCTTATATATATAAAAAATAATCGAAACAGTGCCATTTTGAACAGCACTGTTCTCCTCCTTCCCTGCGTATGCAAAGGCAGGGAAGAAGAAGATTTTTGAAAATGTTTTTCCCACTCACTTTCTCTCCCTTCCACTTGCCTAAAACCCTGCCAAAACCCATACCCACACAACCATACCCTACCAACGTGACAATAAAAGAGAGGGACACCATGCCCTGCAAACACAGCCGACAACCTTACCCTGCAGAGGTAAGGCAACCCGTTTCCCCCCTGCACCA
>Ga0307518_10000970_pt1 | contig 21400 bp, 15 predicted proteins | sample 25_EM_MG_FD_203889 | JGI IMG/M metagenome (GOLD analysis project Ga0307518, IMG submission 203889) | Populus trichocarpa ectomycorrhiza microbial communities from riparian zone in the Pacific Northwest, United States - 25_EM | ecosystem: Host-associated > Plants > Roots > Unclassified | place...
TTAGGTTGACGAGTTGACCTTGTTTTATTGATTTTTTTAATGAATTAATGTTTTTTTTTAAATTAAAATAATATTATTTTAAATAATTTAAAAAATACCTGGACTCAGTTCAAAAATAAATTTAATTTAAGCCAGATTCTGAGTTAACAAATTACTAAATTTATCGACGTAATTGGATCGGATTTAATAAGAGGAGAAAAAAAAAACCGGCAGGAATCCAATGGCAAAGGAAATTACATTAAATAATGCTTATGAAAAATACAATATTAAATAGGAGGAAAAAGAAATCAAGTAATCAAGTCAAAGAAACTGAAAACGCCGAGTCCTTGTACTCGCAATTACATGGATTAAGCTTGGAAAAAATGGCCGTCCTTGGTTGACCCAAGAAAACGAGTTCACAATCTCCTCCATTTCTCAGTTTCACACGCCTTAAAATTCATTGCTTTCGCGTTTAGCCATCCGTATTCATTTCCTGCTTGCTCTCTTCTAATAATCCTGTCATATATTTACAGACCTGATTGATTGTCACTGTCCTTTTCTTCTTTTTCTCCGTGGAAAAACCGCTGCTTCAATATTTCTGCCATGCAAAAAATTCTCAAGCTTGAAGAAGTGTTTTCTTTGATCTCTTCTGGGGTTGAGGGGTCGTGAATATCTTTATCATCAGGTGCGTCTTTTATTGTTTTTATCGACATATATATCCAAGTCAACCCATCTGGGTCACTGTTGGTTTTCAGTTTCTCTGCTTTACTTCTTGTTGCTACTGCTGCTGCTGCTGTTGATATCTCTATCTGTTGTTATGGAAGCTGATTTTTTTTATGTGGGGTGGACTCTGAATTTTTGCTTCTTCCTTGCATTGATCTTGACTTTGTTTTAGGTATTACTGTTATGGAAGCTAGGACTTTGTGGATACAGTTAGTTTGGAGCTCTGATATATGCAACTTATAGCTATTTGGGGTTTTTTATCATTCTCTTTTTGACAAGAATTTGAGGAAATCTTCGTTGAAACGATGTTGATCAGTCGAGTTTTTAAGGTAGTTGTTGTTAGTTGCCTTTGGTTATTGCTTAGCTGTAGTCTGAGCTATGGCACCGACACTGATATTGCTTGCTTGAAGAGCATAAAAGATTCTCTTATAGACACTCGTAATTACTTGAACTCTTCATGGAACTTTGAGAACGCTACCGAAGGATTCATCTGTACCTTTCTGGGGGTGGAATGTTGGCATCCTAATGAGAATAGGGTCTTGAACATCCGACTTCCGGATATGGGTCTCAAGGGCAGGTTCCCTCTTGGTCTTACAAATTGCACCTCCATGACGGGCATAGATCTCTCTAGCAACGAGCTCTTTGGATCAATTCCACAAAATATCTCTAAAATAGTTGGTTTTGCCACGTCTCTCGACCTCTCTTCCAACAATTTCTCGGGGGAAATTCCATCAGGTCTTGCAAACTGTTCCTTTCTGAATATCCTTAAGCTCGACCACAACAAGTTGACAGGCCAGATTCCTGGACAAATTGGGTTTCTAGAGCGCTTGAAAACTTTTAGTGTAGCTAATAATCTTTTGTCCGGGCCAATCCCAAGTTTTTTCAATTCCGATATCTTGACCGAAGAAAATTTTGCAAACAATCCAGAACTCTGTGGGAAGCCTTTTAGCTCTTGCCCGTCCATTTCAAAGAAAACCAACACTGGAATTATTGCTGGGGCAGCAGTTGGCGGGGTTACCATTGCAGCAATAGGTGTGGCAATCGGTATGTTCTTTTATTACCGTAGAATGTCTATGATGAGGAAGCTGAAGAAGGATGATGATCCCGAGGGGAATAAATGGGCTAAGGGCTTAAAGGGAGTAAAAGGCATCAAGGCAAGTTGTTCTAACATACTTTTCTTTCATTCTTTTTATTTTTATTTTATTTTTCTTCAAGTCAGTTGAGATCCTGTGTTCTATTTTGAAAAATGCAATGACCATCCCTATATTCCTTCTTGGCATACTTGTGGACTTGCTATGTGTTGATTAAGAAGATTTTGTGATTCCAGGTTTCCCTGTTTGAGAAATCAGTTTCTAAAATGAAATTGAGTGATCTCTTGAAGGCTACCAATAACTTCCACAAAGAGAATATCATCGGGACAGGAAGAACAGGGGCTGTGTACAAAGCAGTGCTAGAGGATGGGACTCCTCTTATGGTTAAGAGATTGCAGGATTCTGAGCACTCGGAAAAAGAATTTGTATCTGAGATGGCTACTCTGGGGAGTGTGAAACATTCTAATTTGGTTCCTCTTTTAGGTTACTGCGTGGCTAATAAGGAACGGTTTCTGGTTTATAAGCATATGCCAAATGGCACTCTCTATGATCACATACATATTGCAGATGAAAGCAGGAAGCCAATGGAATGGCCTCTGAGACTCAAAATTGGTATAAGGGCAGCAAAAGGATTTGCATGGCTCCATCATTACTGTAACCCTCGCATCATCCACCGAAACATAAGTTCCAAGTGCATCTTGTTGGACGCTGATTTTGAGCCGAAAATTTCTGATTTTGGACTGGCCAGGCTAATGAATCCAATTGATACACATATGAGTACATTTGTGAACGGAGAATTTGGGGATTTGGGTTATGTTGCTCCAGAGTATGCAAGAACTTTGGTGGCCACTCCAAAAGGGGATGTCTACAGCTTTGGAACTGTGCTGCTTGAGCTGGTGACAGGGGAGACACCTACCCATGTGGCTAAAGCTCCTGAAAGCTTCAAGGGGAGTCTGGTTGAATGGATCACACAGCTTTCAAGCAATTCTCAACTTAAAGATGCTGTAGACAAATCTTTGGCGGGGAAGGGTGTTGATAATGAGATTTTCCAGTTCCTTAAAGTTGCATGCAATTGTGTATTGCCAACGCCCAAAGAGAGGCCCACTATGTTCGAAGTATATCAGCTTCTAAGGGCAATTGGGGAGCAATACCATTTTACCACTGAGGATGAGATTCTGATGCCTTCAGATGCTAGTGGCGCTGATTATATGGAGGAACTTATTGTTTCTCGAGAAGGAAGGGAAAATTATTAAAAAGGTACGAGGTAGATAGGGTAATACTTCTTGCATAATTTATATGTAATTATCTTTTGTTTTGTCTGTTTTAATAAATTCTAATATTTACATTTGTGCTTTATTATTATTATTATTATTATTATTATTATTATTATTGCACTCTATTGCATGGTAGTGTTTGGTTATATAGATGAGTACAGTGGAGACATGTCTCTTGTACTTCCTATTTGTTTTGAAAAAATTCACTCCCAAACCATGTTAGAGACAATCTTGGTCTCTCCAACTAAATTTTTTTTGTCTATTTTATCTTGGGATACCAACCAATCGCATCCTTAGTAATGGGTAATACCTTGGGTTTGCCAGTTTGAGTCTCCGAATGGCCACTTTGTGCAGAAGTGCTGAAAACATGATCATTTCATAATCATCACGAGGAGTTCCACTTTTGTGGGATCTTAACTAAGTAATGGCCTTTTCTCTTCCAATTAAGAAGTCACATTCTTGCCATCAACATATCTATCTAGCTCCATTTCATTGCTGTATCATTAAAATAGTTCTCAATATCGCAATTTTGTTTTATGAGTGTCCTTTACTTTCATGGGTTGAGTATAGGATTTCTCATCACAGGTTGTTCCACAGCCCGTGTAAGATGTAATATCTCCATAATTGTTCTTGGAATTACTATCTTGTGTATTAAATATGCGTCCTTTTCTTTCTCAGATTCATGTTAGCTGTGCTAATAGCCTTTGAAATATTATGTTGAGTTCTGCATTTATTTGGATGGTGACAATCACTCTTAAACAGGCTTAATTGCAGTAACCGAGTTGGTAAACAGTTCTCTGTGAGGAACTCATCCTTCCCTTAGAATATGAAATCTGTTGAGATAGTAACCCGGGATCACAGTTCTGCATGCCTTGTTTAGTTTCTCATTATTCACAGTTGGCGTTCTGCTTCTTTAGATCCCCTTTTTCAATCATGAATGTTAGAAGTGCAAGTGAAATTTTGTTCTGGTGGAAAACATGGTATTATGTTGCCAGTTACGTTCACGCCCCTGAAGTAAATATTTTATCTAGCACTTCAAATTCAAAGGAATGAATCAGTTAATCACAATGAGATGCCAATAAAGTTTTCAGAGATTTTATAAACTCTGTAACAGATGGGATGGCACCATGTTCATCAGCTTGGAACACTTGTCAACCTGTAGCATTTTCACCTTGCTTTACCATGCATTCCTGAACTCCGGATGATCAGAGATGAAAAGGTGTTCTAAACTGCAAAATGGCACCTGAGGTGCGTTTTACAACGTGTTAGGGAAGTATTTCATCTCATAGCGACCACTGATCGATATAACTCCTGATAATCAGAGATGAAAAGGTGTTCTAAGCTGCAAAATACCACCTGAGGTGCGTTTTCCACTGTGTTAAGGAAGTATTTCATCTCATAGCGACCCCTCATGGATATAGACTTCGAGTCGTCGATTCATTGATATATCCTTCAATACAGCAAAACCCTATTAAATGTACACTACCAACTCTGAGTACCAAGTCCTTAACGCAACCCGGCAGTGGAATTCTTGTGTCGTGTGGGAGATTCGAGCATGGTTATGATAACTGGTTCGAGACCCAGTCTTGAGCTGGGAAAAAATAATTAACATCATTTTAGATAATTTTTTTAAAATCATTGATCAAGTTTCACCTAGGTTTATCATTCGAGTTTGACAAAGTTAACTTGACCTCGGACTGAATTGATTAACCGAGTTAGATAACTATGAATTCGAGGCTCAGGGCTCTTGAGAATGACTGAGCCATTATATCAGACATATCTGCTATTGCTGTGTCATAATTAGTTAGGTTTAGAAAGGGCATTTCATTAGGATACGAAATCGAGACAGGACTTGTTGCTCAGAAACGCTGCCATTGCTCCCTGTCCTTGAATCTCCTTCTACTTCAGCACCCCATTGCCAAAAGCTACGGAGGTTGGAAGTGATCCCCGAAGATATTAGCTCGAGCTCCCAACAGTTAGTTGAATAAAACAACCTTAAGCATTCGGTCCGCCAAGGCTGCGTTGTTTTTCACCGGTTTTTATATTTATAGTGAAATAAATACAATAAAGTGTTGGGTAACAAATTAAATTGCATTTTATATTATGGAATTCATTAAAAAATTAGGTTTGAAATGTAGATTTTATGCATTAGTTTTTACATGTTTTTTAACTGAGTTTCGTAAAACCCTATTTGTTTTTGCGTTTCAAAAGCACTTTTAAAAAAAATAAAAAGAAAATTTTTTTTTGTTTTAAATGATATATTTTCAGATCATTTTAATGCACTGATATAAAAAATAATTTTTAAAAAATAAAAAAAATATTATTTTGATGCATTTTCAAGTAAAAAAGCACTTTGAAAAGTAACCGTAGCCACACTTCCACCAAACATTTTATACATGTTTTTTGCTACATATAAACTTCAACCATAATTTTTATCAAACACGTATTTAAATCCAACTACCACAGCTAACTATATTTTTTTAAAACTTATTTTTTTTAAATCACAATAACAAAAAATACCTAAAAACAAATACACTCTAAATCATGGGCGTTTGATTGGAAAGATAACGAGCATTCAGTTTATCATCGTTTAGCCAATTAGTATTCAATTGGTCTGCACTAAGCAGCGAGTTGGAGCAAAAAAATTCTAAAAACAAAATTCTAAATGCAACAAGAAAAAAACAAAACATTAATAACATGTTTTTATTTAACTATATTTTTATTTAATATTAAAATATATTTATATTGGTCCTGGGCTGACATGCAAGAGCATGGAAATAATCTTAAAAAAAACAAAATGAAAAGCTTAATTCTCAATCAAATAAATATTAAAGGATAAAAGTTGTGAAAAATAACACTTAACTAAAAAATTATTAAGTGAACTCGTGTCAATCAAGTAAACTAGTGATCCAAGTTATGTATATCATTGGATTCAATAAATTTTTTTTATATTAGAGATTATTTTTTATTTAATTATACAATGATAAAAAAACATGATAATTTTTTTGCATTAAACATTTTCTTAAAAGGAAAAAATTGTGATAGATGCTTGTGGCTAAGATAGCAAAAGTAGATCATAGATAACATAGAGTGAAATTTTTTTTTTTTTAGTTTTGAGTTAAATTAAAAAAATAAATAATCGATAACAAATGGTGAAATTATATTTTTAAAAATCAAGAAACAAAAAAAGTATTAAAAAAACAAATAATAGCTTGAATGTTGTGAATGAACTTATTAAACTTGCGACCCAATACTTAAACTCTACTAGATTCAACAATTTCTTTTATCAATTTTTTTAACCTAACAAAACTTTAAAAAAAAAGAAAAAAAAGCCCAAACACACTAGGCCAAAAAAACCAGTCCAACCTGCGCTCCTATGCCTAGATTTATTTTTTAGTGGGGTGGACAACTTTTTTTAAAAAAAATAAGACAGTAGATGATGCGTCATTTGTTTTGTGCAGAATCCAGCGACTAGAGGTCATCAGAAAAAAAGGTGTCTATTTTTTTGTACAAAAACTCATCTTTTTACTCTAAACACCTAGAAAACACTCTAAACACATTGATAAATCTATATATGACTTCAAAAAATAGCTCAAAAATAAAAAACCAACCTAAATCCAAAAATATTCTTGCACTTATATATGCATCCTCAGGCAAGGAGAAGGATAAAAACATCTAGGCAAAACTCTTCTTATGAAATGAGACTTATTGACACCAATTTCAATCATTTTAGTGGTTGTAATTGTTATCAATGATCACTTTTTCTTTATTTGCTAGAAGTCAGCGGTCTTCTATCTCTTCTTACAAAAAAGGATAGAGGGAAATGAATTTTGATACCGAAATTTAAATTTTAAAAGCTAAAAGAACCAATCACCTGTAAACCAATACATTTTTTTATATAAAATTTAAAATCATCATCTATTTTACCTGCTTTTTACACTTTGAATCTTTATCTTTCAATCATCTCTTAAAAAAACATGTCATTGTATGCTAATTTAGGCTTAAAAAAGCTGATTTGTGAAAAAAAAAAAAGGATTGAAAGCCAAATTTAAAATTTTAAGAAAATCAATGTTCCAATCAAATTTTTTAAGCTATACAACTCATGGAACTCATCCATTCTATCGATGTGTTAAGTCCATTAATTATTATTATTTTGGAGGCTCGCATGTAGGCCTTAATAAAATAGGCTAGATGGGGCCATCAACTCATGATCTTTTTTTTAAAAAATTTAATTAATGTTTTTTTTTTATTTTAAAAACTTAATTATTTTTACATTAATACCCCATTTTCTCTTTTATTTTGTTTAGAAAACCTCTTTTAAATGATGATAATGTTTTGATTATACATTTAATTTTCAAAGAGATTTTTCTAATTTATCTATGATTTTTTTTATCTTTTGTATATATGAACTATATTATTTAAAATAAAAAATATTTATTTTCAAATGATATTTCTAATATGTATAGTCTTGCATATTATTCTTGTTTTCTTTTTATTTTATTCAATCAATTTAATATATTTGTCTATTTCTATTATTATTTAATTAAATAAAAAAATGTCTTAATAAATAATAATTAACAAACATAATTGGGTAAATGTGTCGTCTTATGAGATTAAATATTTTGATCTACATCTATCTCTTGATTTTTAAAATTTTATTTTTAGGTGCCGTTAATAATTTTTTATTTATTTATTAGTGAATATAATTCTCAATTTATTTGATTATATAAATGTATAAATTGTTTTATTTATATTTAAATTTTTTGAATTAAAAATATATTAAAAATATCTGTATATATAATTATTTTCAAGAAAAATAAAAATATTTGACCGATTGAAAGTTACATAATTAGTGGAGGAGGAGACCGTGTAGTTTTTCACCAAACTAACAGCAAAAGCAAAGCCCTTTGGTTTTTTTTTTTTTTAGTTAACTTTTATGGTTATGGTTTTAAAAAATTAAATTTTAAAAAAATATAATTAGGTATGGTTAGTTGGATTTAGATATATATTTGGTAAAAATTATGACTGGGGTTTATATACAGCAAAAAACATGTATAAAATATCTGGTTGTGGTTGTTTTTCAAAAGTATTTTTTACTTGGAAATGCATCAAAATAATTTTTTTTATTTTTTTAAAATTATTTTTGATATCAGCACATTAAAATGATCTGAAAATACAAAAAAATAATAATTTAAAATAAAGAAAAAAAATAAAAAAATTTCAAATTAAAAAAAAATGCTTTTGAATGCAAAAACAAACTCAATTAAAAAAATATATAAAAATTGCTTAAAAAAACTGTATTTCATACTTAATATTTTAATGAATCCCACAATATAAAATATAGTTGAGTGTATTACCATATACCTAAATGCGTTTTGTACACCGCGCACACGAAAGCCAGACTATTAAACAAACGCAATCTTTGATCTAGGAATCAAAGAACCCATTTGAGGAATCCAATTCCCAAAATATAGAAGGAAAGAAAGGAAGAAATGGAATTCAATTCCTCCTCTCCAAGAACCATCCCTGTCGTCTCCACATTTGCCAACCCCTTTGACAACAACTACGACGACACCAATTCCCTTACTGGTGTCAACGGCCAAACACGGAAGCCCATAGCTTTATGGCCAGGGATGTACCATTCACCAGTAACCAATGCTCTGTGGGAAACAAGGTCCAAGACCTTTGAAAGATTTCTCGACCCTCCTAAAGATGCACCTCCACAGAGTGAATTGTTGACAAAAACTCCAAAACAGAGCCGTACTAGTATCTTGTATAGTTTCTCTGCTGATCATATCCTAAGAGAGCAGTATAGGGATCCTTGGAATGAGGTCAGGATTGGTAAATTGCTTGAGGATCTTGATGCTTTGGCTGGCACCATCTCTGTTAAGGTACTCCAATTCTTCCTTTCTTTTTTATAATAACAATAAAAAATAATATCTGGGTTGTGCTTCAAAGTTAATTTTCTGAACTGGGTTTTCTGAATTTTTCTGGAAAAATAGCACTGCTGTTGAATTGTTGCTTGCTATGTTATTTGATGAATTTTGAGTTTCAGTGGTGTAATGTAATGTATCATGGGTTTGGAGCGTTTTGTAGATATCCCTTTTTGTTGGTCTTGTAGGTGGATTAGGCAGTAGTGAAAGTTCCAACCTTTTTCTCTGCCTATAGACCATAATTTGATTAGTCTGCAAAGCAAAATTATGCCTAATCTTTTTTGATAATTTTAGAGTTAGCAGTGTTGTGTGTAAATTGGTTTTTGGCTAGGACACGGGGAAAATGGATAATAGACTGTATCATATGCTTGGTTTGTTGATTTTCTGTAGATGCATTAATCTTCTATATCATAGTTTATGACGCGCAAAGAAATTTGATGTGGAATCCCCATCCGTACATTATATTTTTGGATGATTGCATTTGTTAGTTGAGTAAACTTTCAAACCTGATAATTTCAGTTATGGGAAAAGAAAAGGAACTTGTTTCCTACAATGCTTTAATATTTTGAAATGTATTGCTAGTTCATGTAATTTAGATGAAATTTTCATCGTAGTGAACCATGCACTAAATCTTCATTTCATTTTGTGATTGAATGTTTATTGGTGTATTAGCACTGTTGCGATGATGATAACACAACAAGGCCACTGCTGCTGGTCACTGCTTCTGTTGATAAGATTGTCCTAAAGAAGCCAATTAGTGTTGACATCGATCTTAAAATAGTTGGTTCTGCCATATGGGTTGGGCGGTCATCAATTGACATTCAACTGGAGGTCCTTCAGTCTACTAAAGGTAATCTACTCTGGAACTAGCTTTAGATTGAAGATGTAATGTTCCTTGACTTTTAGAGAGAGAGAGAGAATGATAGGCAGAACTGATGCTGATAGAGTGTTCTCAAGTGGGTGCCAAGCCCTCTAGATGTAGTATTCCTTGACTGGCAGAGAAAAAAAGGGTAAAGTTAGAATTGATCCTGATGGAGTTTTCTCAAGTTGGTTGAGTGTTGAGCCCCCTAGTTATACTATTAGTATGAATCTTGTAGTGATAATATGTTTTGTGTGATCATTCAATCAGAATACTTCAGCTTATGTTTTGAAGAAGTGAAGGAAGAAATGCATTCAGGATGCCAATTATATTTTATTATCTCAAACTACCTGGAAGTTTTAAAATCTGGCTTATTGAATGTGTTCTTGACAATCCAATAAATCGTCTTGTTTTTGTGCTCTTTATATTTTCTCAGTTGTTTTGCAGAGACCTCTGACACTTCAGACTCAGTAGCTTTGATAGCCAACTTCATATTTGTAGCCCGTGACTCTATGACTGGGAAAGCTGCTCCAGTGAATCGGCTGTCACCTGAAACTGAACAAGAAAAGTTACTTTTTGAAGAAGCTGAAGCTAGGAGCAAGCTGAGAAAGAAGAAGAAGAAGGTAGAAGAAAAGAAGGAATTTGAGAATGGGGAGGTAAATAGACTTGAAGCATTGTTGGCTGAGGGACGAATATTCTGTGACATGCCAGCCTTAGCAGATAGAGACAGCATTCTTCTAAGGGATACACACCTTGAAAACTCTTTGATTTGCCAGCCACAGCAAAGGAACATCCATGGTCGCATCTTTGGAGGTTTCTTGATGCATCGGGCTTTTGAGTTGGCTTTCTCAACTGCTTATGCCTTCGCTGGATTGGTTCCTTACTTTCTTGAAGTTGATCATGTTGATTTCTTAAGACCTGTGAGTGCCAGCATCTTTTCTTTCACCAGTTATAAGCTTTTTGCTTCTCTCTCATGAAATATAAGCAACTGCTCCAAACCCCTCTAGTATCATTTCCTTACATTACTGACTGAGTGTCAATTTTTGCTATATGTGAAGCTAAGACATGATTTGTTCATATATTTGTCTTGAATTTGAGACACCCAATATTCTACACAGTATTTGAAATTTAAAATGCAGATGGTGATTTCTTTGCATGGGTTGTGATTGAGTTTGTGTGTGTGTGGTAAGTCTCAGAAGCTGCATATGCAAACTGCCATCTCCATAGTCCATGCAGTCAATTTTAAGTCATAGTTTACATCAAGAAATTATGTTTGATGAACAGGTTGATGTTGGAGACTTCCTGCGTATCAAATCTTGTGTTCTTTACACAGAACATGAAGACTCAGAAAAGCCACTGATCAACATTGAAGTTGTTGCCCATGTTACCAGGCCTGAGTTGAGGTCCAGTGAGGTAGGTGTCCATATTCCTTTCAGAGTAATTGCTACTCCTTAAAAACTGTCCCTGGCTAAAACTTTTACAGTATGAATTTGATACTTAATTGACACGTGAAACTTTCCTTACACATTACCTATCCTTTTGATTTGTATGTTTCCATTTGCATTTGTCATATTTCAAACAGGTATCCAATACATTTTACTTCACTTTCACTGTACGTCGAGAGGCAAAGGCCATGAATAATGGATTTAGGATCCGGAAAGTGGTTCCTGCAACTGAGGAAGAAGCACGCCGTGTTTTAAAGCGGATGGATGCAGAGTCCTTGGAATCCAACAAAGGCAAAAGCAAATAGGAATATATATTACAAATTCTAGACAATAAATTGCCAAGTATTTGGCAGGTGTCCAGTTCCACGCATTGGAGGGGCAATCAATCTCACTTGATATAAAGATTAGTCGAGTTTGTTATATGTAAAGATTTCCTGATAAATATAGTATTCCTGTCACAAGGATATGAACTCCTGGGTTGAAATTTACCCAGCTGTACTTCAGCACCTTACTGGAAAATAAGAAATGCTTCCCCTCCCTGATTTACTGTTGCTTTAACTGTTACTTATTTGCAAGGGAAAAGAAAATGTGATAGTAGTTGCATGGAAATCTGGCTCTAACTTCTAAACATGGCAGTTCATTTTCTACTTTCAACTGAATTTAGAATTCTATTAAGATTTTTTTAATAAAAAACTAAGTACAGAAGCTACATAAGAGGGTAAGGCTGTTAACTATATTCAATTCTCAAGCTTTGTGGAGGTTATCATAGTTGGCCCTGTATGCAGTAATTAACCAGATTAAGCTTAGTAGGTAACTCTAGACCTAGAACCTAGCTTTGATTGGGTTTAAAAAAATTTATTTAAAAATTAACTTAATTAATCAAAAACTCAAATTGACCAGTAATTTAATTAGCTTAATTAATATTTGATTGATTTTTAAAAAAAAAATAATAATTAAAATAATATTATTTTAACTTTAAAAAATAAAAACAACATCATGTTAATTTAGATCAAACCAGCCAACCTTTAACTCAACCGGTAATTGGCCTGGCCAAGTTTCATTACTATGCCTGCATGAGATTTGAAGTAAATATAATGCTTTTGCCGAACATTTGACATGAAGTATAATGGGGTCAAAATTACTAAAACAGACAATATTATATAGTACAGTAGAGCTTCTTCTATGTAACAGGAATATATTTTGTGGTCATGACTTGTATAAACTCAGCAGCTTTCCTATAATTGAAGTTTTCTGACAAGCTTACATGATATTGCCATTGTTGACTGCGAGTCAGCATGTTGCCTTGTTGCACCCAAAGAAAACCTCCTCGTATACTATCTATATGACAAGCAAGTTACAAAATCTTTGTCATGGATTTATACACAGAAGAGAAATAAATTACAGAAATCAGGCAAGGCAGCTTCCGGTCCATGATGACCCCAACCAGCCCAGTTCACCTACCATAGGCATTTTCTGGCTAAATGCAACAATAAGTTTACCCTGATAGAACCGGAGCCACGAATATTAAGGTGATTCACTCTCGTCATCAAAGGAATTATACTGTTTGCTTGCATTGGATCCAGAAAAAACCTGTGGCAGCGTTGGATTTACAGGAACCGGAAGCATTGGATTTACTGGAACTGGAAATTTAAGGGCAGAACTAACAATTGTTCGCTCATTTATCATGCCAACTTCTTTGCAGACACGATCAAGGACACTAAGAAAGTCTCTCACCACCATGAAGATTCTGAAAGGGTGAGCCTCTTCCTTGGCTGAATTACCATGGAAGTACTCTGTGATCTCCTTTACTAGCGATAAAGCAACACTTTCTTGGGCTTGAATCCTTATAATCTCCTCCTCAGCCATTTTCATGAACATTGTCATTGACTCTGAAAATTTCTGATTGCTTTCCACCATCCCCAGTTTTTCAATTAATCGCACCACCTCACTGATATTCTCGGTGCCTCTAGAAAGCTTGGAGACATCACTGCTAAGCACATCAGAATCCATAGCAGCTGCTTTCTTCACATGGGTGAGCTCTAAACTAAGACCAGAAACAACTTGCAGGCCAAGCCTCCTCCACTTGGCATCTTCACTGGAAATGGAGTTTGGAGTTTGGTTGGTACTAGAAAGACGAGCACCTTCCGTTCTTATAATTTCCTGCACAACAAAATGCAAGAGTGTGGTCTTTCCATCTGCACCCTTGACATCAACAAGCTTAAGGAGCGTGTCAAGCTTGAAGGCATGGGCATCACCCCGGTTAGTGCCAACATTCATGCGGTTCCCTGTCTTGAGCACGGCTTCTAAAAGTTTAAAAAACATCCTGCTATTTCTCAGCTCTTCACAGGCTGCCTGTAAAAGGAAAAATCAATGAGATGCGGCCTGTGACATCTCAGATCCACCAACACCATACGACCAGCTTCACCAAACAATAATGACAAGAAATCGCAGGGAATAATTTAGAGTAAAGAAAGAAGCACTGGGACTGGTGGTTGCTTTGTGAAGTAGTGCACAGAATTTTCTATTGGATAGCTGACAAGGTAGCAAATTTAGGTCATTCGACAATCATCCACCATAAGTTCAATCAGACTATCTTGAGAAGTGAAGAGCCAAATGGATACTAAATGTTTGTAAGTTTTGATGAATTTCCAAGCGCATAAATTGTAGGCTTGATGACTACAATTATACCACAAGCAAAAAGAAGCAACAAAAATATCGAAGGAAAAGGATTAGACTACTTTATTTACCTCTAGAGTTTCAAAGGACTTCTTGAGGTACTCAACCTCGGACTCAAAATTGGCTACGTAAAGCATTGCATCCACTCGTTTAAATGCAAAGGGTACATCAAGCACTGCCTTCAGAAATTTCTCAGCATGGCCAAGCTTCGTTGGAGAATCCTCTTTGTATTCTTTCAGTTTGCGCTCCTCTTCTTTGGTAGGCGCCATCTTCAATAAACTTTCTAGAAGTTCGGTTCCAAGAGTATCAACATTACCTGCAAGCGCCAGCGGGACTTACTTTAGTTGCTGGAACAGTAATTCAGAAAATGGAAATGTCACTGCACGCTCATGATACAAATAAAAGAGACAAAAAGAAGAAGCTCCAACAGAAGCAGTAGTGGAGGATGGAAGAAACATATCCAGCACAAAATGACCAAATGAGGCATTTACTGAATTAGAACCACAAAATGAAAAAATCTATAAGCAGGGATAAGCATCTCCACCAGTATTTATGCCCAGGCTCTAGGTTGTAGCACTCAATACTCTATTATCCACCATTGTCAACTAAATTTAACCCGAGTTTCATTTGTAAATAGACTTTCAGAAGCAAAATTCAATGCTTTGTACTTCCGGAGGCCAGAAACAATTGAATATCTTTTACTAAGTTAAGCAAGGCAAAGGAGACTTCAGCAATAAAATACTGGTTCATCCGAACTATCAGATATGTTATGAAAAACAGCCTAGAAAGGTTATTTTCTTGCAACAAAGGAGATGTGCCAAGAATTCATTCCCAGATAGAACCCGGATAAATGAAATAAACCAATAAGCAGCACAACAATAAGCAGACTGTTGGAGCATGTCTGCCATATCAATGGACATTTACCTTCTAAAAGGCCTTCACAGACTTCCTCAATTGTCACATTGAGTGCCCTGAGCAAAATTGCAATGTTCTGTGCCTTTTTGGGATCAAGTACCCTGTTCTCTCGGCTAGTTGTTGGACTAACTGAATTAGGAGTAGTTGCCTTTGGTTTTGGTGTTTTGACAACAAACAGTGTTTCAATCATTTCTTCGTTCAATCTGCAAAACACCCAATTCAACCAACCAATTCATACAGGAGAAGAGAGAATATAATACATGTTATACAAAAAAAAAAAAAACTAAAAGAGCTCGTATATTTAATGTGCACACACTCATATTTCACCGTGGATTCAAATAGGAAAATTACTAGTTTACCCTTAGTCGGCAAACTCACAAAGCTTGAATTTAGGGGTAGTCAGGTATTTTTCATTGAACCTATTAGTCATTATAGGAAAAGAGGGGGTTGATCAGTATTTTTACATAGTTTATCCACTATATAATTACTTAATCACCCAAAAGGAAAAAAAATGTTTTTCCTTGGGTCAAGGAGCTTTTCGGGTTTTTTGAATTTTTTGTGGGGTAAAATTACTTAGATGTCCCTAAAAATAATCTTTTTTGGCTTTGAATGCAAGAACACTTTAGTTATTTTGTTATGGCTTTTTTGTTATTCTTATATGGGGTTTAGGGGTGATTAGGTCTTTTAATAATATTTATATATAAAATAATATTTTAATTAAAAAGTGGTTGGTGCGTGCCTAGCACACTCCAGCAAGTGGACGTCGCTCATGCCTTTCGGGTGGCGCGTGCTGCACCAAAACAACTCTGAACACCGCCGCTAGGTACGACATTCGATGTGCCTCACCACCCCCATTACGGTGGTGAGACACGTGCAATAAAAAGATCGGCGATTAAGCTTCGTCAACATGTTTTTTCTTCCCTCCCTCTTTCCTCTCCCCCCTCTTAGAAAAACATGCTAGTCATTGCAAAAAAATAAAGAAGTCTAGTTATTTGTTTGTTCATTCAAATTAGATCCTTGTTCTTTTAATTACAAAGTATTTGGTCTTGAGTCATTTATTGAATTAACGTTTGATTTTTATATCAAATTCGATCCTTATTCTTTTAATTGTAATGTATTTGATATTGAGTCCTTTATTGAATTATTTTTTTCAATTCTATCCCCTAACATTTTATTTTTATATCAAATTTAGTCCTTATTTTTTTATTGTTATTTTTAGTTTTTCTTATCCTTTTCTTAATTGAAATTGTTTTTCAATTTCATTCCTTATGATTTTTTTATGTCAAACTTGGTTCTCATTCTTTTCAAATCTATATTTTTTTTCTTTTTTATCCTTTCTTTTTTGAATTTGTTTTTTTCAAATTTACCCCTAATTATTTTGGTTGGTTAGGAATTTTACATTGTTATTTTTTTTGTTTGCTTTTTATGCTGTGTTCCGACCGCATGATTCATGTCACAAGTTTTGAAGGTTGGACCGGATTGGTTTCGATCATTTTTAATTTTATTTTTAATTTCATCCATCATCATTGGGTTTGATGAAAATTGATATTCTTTGTTTTTTTGCATTTTCTTTTTATAGAGTTATCCCGATATTATGTCTCGGGTCATTGACAACAGGTTCACCAGGTTTGACTCAGTTTTTTTTTCATTGCTTTTTAGTTTTTTTTTTTAATTTGGCCCTTCAATGTTAGGCTGGTTTGAGAATTGAGCTTCATGATTCTATTTAGTTTGCTTTCCACGAAGTTATCCCAATCTCACGACTAGGTTATAGATTTGGTTTGATTTTTGCTAAAGCCGGATAATAAAAAATTTTCATGTTTGGTTCCTTCAAAGGATGTAGTTTTTAGAATTCACATATGTCATAGCACAGACATACTCGAGCCAATTTCTTTTTGTTTTTTAAATTTTTTTCTTTTTAATTTTATCATTCATCATTTTGTTTGTTGGAATTGTGATTTATTTTTTTTTCTATGTAATAATTTCATTCTAATTTAATTTTTACTTTATAACAAATAAGTTGACTGAGACATTTTAAGAAAATTATAAAGATATGTTTTCATAATATTAATATGCATTTATTTTTTACATTGAATTGTTTTTTTTTCCGCTATATTTGTTGTCGATGTATTATTTATTAATTTTATTATTAAATTTACTGAATTTATTAATTTTATTTTCTCTATGACTGTAATCTTAGATTTTTTTTTCATTTTTTAAATATTTACGTTGTTGTAATATTTTTTTTCTAAGATAAAAAGTCCCACGATGATAGATCATCTATTTAGTTAGAACTTAAAAAAAAAAAAAAAAACACAAGAAAATAAGTAACAGAGGGTTAAGCGTCTTACTTAAAAGAGCTAGACTTGAGATGATCCCACACCATTTCGCGATCAGAGCTTGCTCTAACTTTGTCCCAGTGCAAGGGCTTTAGCTTTGGTTTAGGAGTTTCCTCGGCATCCTCAACTGTTTTAGAACTAGGTGGCAACTCAATTGGCGACACATTGGTTGTGCTTTGTAATACAAAAGGCCTTGAGGGCGGTATAAGCGCTGGGGGCTTTGAAATTGGTTGGTCTGTTGGTGTGGATGATGCATCAACACTGGGAGCTTCCCATTGTCTTTGTGGTTGCAGTATTGATAGAGGAGGAAGAGGAGGAGGAGGAGGAGGAGGAGGTGGTGGTGGACCTGACGTAGGCTGCTCCAAAACATTACTAATTCTTGCATTTAGACCTGAAGTCATTCTTGGTGATGCATCTGGGCTCTTTCTATCTGGCGAAGAAGAAGCTGAAGATAATAATGTAGGAGACATCTTATCATGATCCGAAACATACGAAATTCTGGTAGATGAAAATGAGCTCTTGGATGCTGACAATGAAGGAAACATCATCTGAATTCGACCCAAAACATTTGAAACTATTGGAGATGGAGGTGGGCTCTTCTCGAGACCTCTTTCTGGTGAAGTAGAAGCAATAGACAGTGAAGGAGACTGAGCAGTTTGATCCAAACCAAATGATATTATGAGGGGCGGGGTCTTCTCCAAAACTCCATTGCCAGGTGATGTAGAAACAGAGGACAAGGACGGAGACTGCGCGTTAAATGGAGCTGAATCGTTCAGTGCTCTACCAGGTGAAGAAGAAACTGAAGATGGTGAACTGGACGGTGTATTTTGGGACAAATTGTTATTCAATATTCTAGCTGGAGATAAAGATGGAGACCGCATAAGCACATTGTTTCGATGCGATACTCTAGGAGAAGTAGAAGCCGAAGACAGCACATTTCTAGGCGAAACATCTGGAGATGAAGCCGAAGAAGGAGATTTCCTCTCATTATCAACATCCATCATTGGTGGTGGCGGCGGCTGTGATTGAGCAGCAAGTAGAGTATGTGATTTTGGTGTGGAACTCAAACTTAGTGGCGGTGATATACTGAGAGACTGGGACCGAGAAGGAGAAGCTGAAGTGGAAGACGAATACGAGCTCGAGGAATCACTACTTTTTTCATCAAAACCTACACCAGCAGCAAACACTCTTCTAGACCCGGATCCTGTCCCGCTGGGGCTGTCTCTACCGCCTAAAGATCCTCGCGGTGAGTAAAACTCCTCCTCCTCCTCCTCACGCCCATCCCTACTATTAGTAGTAGTACTACTAATATACCCAACTTCTCCATTTCCATACTTCTGCGTGGAATTCTCCTTGTTGAGTGGTGGAAGCGGCCGGAGCTCCGGAGAATCCAGTTTCCGACGGTCCGACCCATCGGAGCTTTCGTCTAGCCTTGTTGAATTTACTAAAGTGTCCATGTAGAGAAAGTTGGAACTAGTTGAAGTAATTGATAGTTTATAGCTGTTATTACTAGTCCCAATTACTCTCGTATCTGCATTTCTGTTGCTGATATTGGATCCAGTGTAAGTCTTGTCATCGGAGAAGTTACTGCGGTTTCTCCGGCGACGAGCGTAGTAAACGATAATAGTAATGGACAAGACAATGAGAGCTGAGATGACTGCAGAGATGGCGACGAGGAGGGGTTTTTGGGAAGTGGGTTTGGGCTTGGAAGACTGGGGGAGGATAAGAGAGGAGATGTTGGCAGGGAAAGATGCAAATGTGGTAGGAGAAGGAGGGGGTGGAGGAGAAGGGTAGGAAGGGAAAAAGGGGGGTGGGTTAGGGGTAGAAGTGGAAAATGGGATTTGGGGGGTTGTTGAAGATGGCGGGGAAGGTGGGGAGGAAGATGGAGGTTCGGTGGGAGGAATGGAGCCTTCAGGGAAGAATGGTTGGTGCAGGATCCTACGGTTATGAGGAGAAGAGGTGGAGGAGAAGTGGAGGGCGGGTGCGTAGGATAAGAGGAAGAATAATAATATTGTGATGGAGGTGGAGGTGGAGGTTGACATTTTGTGGTGTCTCTCTGCTTGCCTTTTTGAAAGAGAAGAAAGGGAGAGGGAAAGGGTCGAAAGAAGGAAAGTGGAGGAGGAGGAGGAGGAGGAGGAGCATCCAGCTATGATTCTGCCGTTGAAGGTTTTGTGTTCTGTTTGCTCCTGCTATTAGTGAAGTGCAGAGGGGCCCTCGACACTTGAGGATGGCCTCAAAATGATGAGACTGCGTGCTTTTTGTACGTTACAAGTGAATACTGTAAGTTTTTAGTTTCTTTCCCATGCACTAGTGCTTTTTGAATACTAACCTTAAAAAAAAATTATTTCATCATATTTTCAGGTTAATTTATAAATTATTAGATTAATCTAAATTAATTATTTTTATTAAAATAATATTTATTTATATTTATTTTTTTTACCACTAACCTAATCAAATTTAATTAGGTACAATAAACCATTAAATCTCTAACTAAATAGAATAAATTTTATTAGGTTAATATCTTGGTTAATTTAAATAAAAGTTTGATTTGAGTATGATTTGAAACCCTAATTTATCATATCAGGTCTAACAGATAATAAAATTCTTAAATTTTCTTTTTTCTAGAACTTTGATCTGTATTATTTTGAGATTTATTTTAAAAAATAATAATAAACCTCAATTTTTCTATGCACTATGTGAAGAGTGCTGCAATATTTTTCATGAACTCTTCATTTTAATATACGAAGTTTTGGCTACACCTTTTAGGAATGTGGTATATTTTATAAAAAATTAATTTTTTATTAAAAATTAATATTTTGAATCATTTTAATATGTTGATTTTAAAAATAATTTTTAAAAAATAAAAAATATATTATTTTAATAAAAAAAACATTTTAAAAATAACTAGAAATGAGCATATGTTTTGGAAGGTATAATGATCCCATTTTCTCTCATCTGTGTGAATGGTATAAATAGATTTTTTGGTAGGTGTAAACCTTTTCGACAAGTCAAACAGCAGCTCCCTTCCCCATTTGGCACATGTGCATGGACCTTGGACGCACCGACACTTTATTGCTTTTTTTTATCATTGAAAAATAATTCAAAAAACGTTGCAAATTAGTGAATAGCAAGTGTATCGTGGGAGTTAGTAATAGCGATATTAAACGTTGCTTGGCTTTCCGTGAGTTATTTTGTAACAATGTTTTTAATTTTTTTTTAAAAAAATCTTCAAATAATATAATTTTAGTTTAACTCAATTTTAGATCAAATTAAGAGTTAATTTACTCAACTCTGATTTAAATTCTGAATTAAATATATATTTGAGAGTCTAGTTATAGTTGTTTTTTCACTCGAAAATGTATTAAAATAATATTTTTTTATTTTTTAAAAAATATTTTTGATATTAACGCATCAAAATAATCTAAAAACACCAAAAAAATATTAATTTTTTAAAAATATATTTTTAAAACATAAAAATAAATAATAATGAACTGGTTTGGATTTAATAACTTGGTAGGATATTATATTAGATTTTTTATAGTTAGAAATAATTCAAAAAATGTGGAAAATTAATTAATAATAAATACATCGTAAGAGTTTTGACATGAAGGTAGTTGTTCAATCTATGTCTTGCTAATTTTTGAATTTTTTAAATATTTTTGAATTATTTTAATATAGTAATATTAAAAATAAATCTTATATAATAATAATATTATTATTATTTTAATATATTTTTTTTAAAAAAATCATCGTAACTTCCAAACTTTGGAAATATGTAATCTATATATTAGTGTGTACGGCCCATGTCGATGCATGTCACTAATGATATTCCTTAATTTTATATTGGATACTCATCTACATAACCATCTTTTCAAAATATTGGTGGAACCAAGATGACAAGAACTATATAATTATATGTGTTTATTGTTGAGACGAGGTTGTCTTGCTAGGCACGATTGAGCCGACGGTAGTAAAATATGAAAAAGTACACGTGTTCACTTCTCACTACATCACACAACCTAGAGCAAGTCCCCCTTCATTAATTGCTTATTATATAGTACATTAATACATTCGGTCAAATTTTGCTTTGTTTCATGAAATTGTCTCATTTTAGTGCCTCCTCGACACATTTCTATTACTTTTTTTATTTATTTAAACTTATAGAAAAA
>Ga0307518_10000971_pt1 | contig 21392 bp, 9 predicted proteins | sample 25_EM_MG_FD_203889 | JGI IMG/M metagenome (GOLD analysis project Ga0307518, IMG submission 203889) | Populus trichocarpa ectomycorrhiza microbial communities from riparian zone in the Pacific Northwest, United States - 25_EM | ecosystem: Host-associated > Plants > Roots > Unclassified | place...
TGAAACAAAAAAAAAAAAAAAAAAATTAAAAACCCTACACAGTAAAAGCACAAACATAAACAAAATTTAATTCTGACTCTTAATTGGATTCTCAAGACAACCTAGTTCAACAAATTACCATTATATAGAAGCCTTCACATTGAAATCCAATACTCATGTAGTCACTTACAGCAACAAAAACAATTTGAAAGCATCCAGCTTGGCATGGTTCAAGCCTCTCAAATTAACTTTATAGCTGAAATATCCAAAATCATCCATAAAAAAATAACATTTAAATTCCAAAATGGTAGCTCTCTCATCATGGGCTCCAATGCAATAACTTTGTAAGTGAGAAAGTACACAAAATGAAAAGTGTCCATGATTGCTATTTACTCACTCCATACCCACAGTTAACCATTCACTACTTTCTTAACATAATAATTAAACAAAAAAGGTAAATCACACATCCATCCCCACATTCAAAAGGCTAACTTTCTTTCTTTTAACAAAATCATCAATAAATTTCCACCAAAAAAATGCAAATTACTATTGAGAATAAGCAATAATTTGTTCACCTCGGAATCACCATTTTGATACCTAACCACAGAAACAGACCGTCTCCTCCTCGAATTACTACCATCCGAATTCACCTTCCCCCCACCACCACCACGACTGTAACTCTTGCTGTTATTTTTACTTTCACTGCCTTGCCTCGACACAGACCTTCCTCTCCTCAGGGACCCACCCGCAACTCTCTCCTCATGACTGACGTCACCACTTCTAAAACCCGACCGCCCTCGATCACCTAAACTCAACAACTGAATAGCGAGATCGTCGAGACTTATATCCGGAACTCCCGATCCTCTATCCATGTTCACGAACTTCCCTCTCGACGGAGCCGTAGAATCATCGGAAAAGTCGTCGGGAGGAATCGGTCGGGAGAAGCGGCTCAGACTCCGTGAACGCCGGTGAGCAGAGGAAGACGACTTGTCGTTGCCGATAGGTGTTCTCTTTGTCGTGGATTTAAACGCCGAGGTTGCCATTCTTTTTAAACGGAGAGATTAATTAATAAAAAGTCAGTTACTTTAGTGTGTTAAGACATTTCGGAGAGAATAATATCAAAGAATTCACGAGGAGGAGATGATGGTAGAGAAAGGAACTGTAGACAGACAGAGGGGGGGGTTTAGTGTATTGGCGGAGAGATCGTAAACAGAGGAAATTCGAATTTTATTGTTTTTTTTTTAGCTGTTAAAAAACATGTTGTTAGAATGTTAGGTGTTGGTAATAAAGCTGAGTATGGGTAGTCTGGTAATTTGGTGTTTTGAATTCTAGATTTATAAATTGGGAATTTTTTTATTTTTTTTAATTCATTAGGAAATTTATTGTGCTGTGAATATAAATGGCATCTACAGTTTTTTATTTTTTTTATTTCCCGATATGGGCAAAAAGGTCATGTGATTGCTCTACATTTCTGGTAGAAATTTTGAATTATTTACTGTTTTGTGCCTTAAATTGAGCATAGAAGATTCCGTAACTTCACCATTTTCTTACAGGAAAAAGAAAAGCTTCCATGTTTCTTATGAAGAGTGAAGAAAAGTTTCTGTGTTCATTGGCTGAAATGTTCCAAAAAAAAAAAAGACTGAGTCGGTAAGAGATAGAGCGTTGAGACTTTTCAGGGGGGGGTTAGCCACATCTCCAACCAACCAACCATATCTCACATGATTAGCATCATTTTTATTTATGAAAAACTAGATTACATTTGAATGAGGAATTTGAAAGCTTCTAAAGTTGAGTGTTTGAGGACCACTTCATCGAATAGTCATTTCAAGGAATTGTTTATTATTTTTAAAATATTCATGTAAAAACTTTTAATTTCAAACTTGTCCAACTAAGTATAAAAAATAATTATTACTATAATTTTAAAATCTGATCAGGGAGTTGACTTGGGGAAAGGCACGAGTTAATCTCATTTTTTAAAACACAAAAATAATTCAAAACAATGTTATTTTACCATATTAGGTCGGATCAATCCTTCCTCTATTTTTTTTTAAACTCATACTGGTTCAGGCCCAGGATCTCAAGTCAATCTATCGGGCCGGGTTTTATAACTAAGGTTATTATACAATTATTAATTCAACACTGCATATAAATTAAAGTAAATAAAAATGATATCTAATTGTTTGTTTTAAATATGTAAGTTTAAAAATAATAAATTTTAAAGGTAAAATATTTTTTTATATTTTATTTTGTCTCTTCCTCCACCAAACAAACAGGATATAGAGATAGTCATTATATCTTGTATACCACAACCAAATACAATTTTATCTTCGTGTCCTATTATATCTTGTCTCATTTGTCTCAATCTCTTATGTCTCGGGATGTTAACTAAACGTTGAGCGTCTATTTAGTTATTTTTTTATTTTACAAATAATTAAAAAAACAAGCTATTTAGTTATTTTTCAATTTCTAAAATTTTAAAAATATATATTTTTTCATTTTTAAAAATGTGTTCTTTTAGTTTTCTACTAGTTTTCTGGCTAGCGCAAAATGATGAGTCGTATAATTTTTTTTGTGTGATGTAAAGAAAATATTCATGATGCAAGGAACTATTTGGTATTGTTATTAAACCAGATCCAATGGGTTAACCTTGAATTCTCCCGACTCGACTATTTGTCTAATCCGTGTTTCAAATTAAGCAATGTGAAAGTTGTCCCGACGTGACCCAGTCGACTTGGTGGGTCCTAAAACAACTCGAACAACAAGTAAAAAAATATGGTTTGGCTTTGAAAAAAAATTAAGATGACATAATTTATTTCAGTATGGAGGCGGCAACAAATTAGATCGATCTGGACTTAATCCACCAAACTCGTAACCTAGATCATAGACTCCAATGGGTTTAACAACTTTGTTTTTTAAATTAATTTTTACTTGATGATATGATAAAAAAAATGCTTGCAAATTGAGTACCAACCAAATATTAATATTTATTTGAGACTGCAATAATATCATAAAAAGCAAATCAAAATAAATTTTAAATGCCAATTCAAAATCAACTAAATGATGAAGGATGAAATACATAAAAAAATTCAAAATGTATTTAATCAAAAGAAAAAAAAAGATAAAAAAAAAACTATTTGACATTGTTACTAAAACTGACCCAACAAGTCAATCTTAAAACCTCTTGATCTGACTCCTTACCTAGCCCGGGTTTATAATTAACTCGTATAGGAGTTTCCACTACATGACCCACTCATTTCAAGATGTCGTTTTTTTTTTCAAATATTGAGACGATGATATATTATATTGATATGAGTTTCGTGGCTTAACTCTCTAAACTCGTAACCCAGATCATGAACTCGATTAGGTTTAAAAACTTTATTTTTTTATTTAATGATACAATAACAAATATAAACACTTGCAAAATTAAATACAATCAAATATCAAGGTATTTATTTGAGACTAAAATAACTTTATAGAAACAAACTTAAATGAATTATGACAACCAAATAAAAATCAATAAAATATTGAAGGTTAAGAATAAATAAAAAGAAAAAGAAATACTCAATCAAAAGAAGAAAGAATTAGAAAATAGTTTTTTTAAGATAAAATTTATATAAAAAATGAAAACTAAAAAAAATCATCCCTTTAATTGTTTATATGAAAGGAGGGAATTGGAAAAACCCCAACTTTTTTTAGTATAGTAATAACCAGACGTGGGCCAATGCTACACTATGGGTCCATATTTTTGTTTCACGTAAAAAATAATGTTTGTGCGTCGTACTTGTGTTTCGATGAAAGAAAAAAAATTAATTACTCGGGTTATAGGCCCGGGATAGTCTAATATGTTAGTTTTATTTTAATTAAAGAAAATAAAACAATGATAGTAAATACATAAAAAGTAAAAAAAAAAGTGTTCAAGACAACGTGCAAGAAAAAACCTTGGAATGACGAAATTGGATAAAACAAGGGGTAAAAACTCAGCTTGAGTCAACTCGAGGAAGTATGATAAACATATAACCCAAGTAATAAGTGTCGACCCAACTTGAGTTAACCCGGCAAACTCGTGGCCTAAGTTATGAGATCGAGATAACCTAATAGAGAAGAAACTGAAGGAAACCATAAAACCAATCTTTAAAAAAAAAACAATGTTGAAGGATAAAATCAGAAGAGAAAATAAACAAAAAAGGATATTAGACCAAAACACCGTAGATGAAAAAAACATGAAACTCAATCTCTAACAAATCAAACATTAAATGATGAAATTGAAAAAAAAAAACACACAGAAAGATCAAAAACCAAAAAAATCAATTAAAAGAACGAGGATAAAAATAAAAATAGAAAATATTTGTTTATGAGATGGGGCGTGGTGGGAAACTATTTTAATTCCAGAAAGTTGTTTGGGTGACACGTGCAACACCATCAAGTAGCCAAACCTGCCTTTTAATCGTGTGTTTAGAATCGTCATTGTGTCCTCTTCCTTATAAGGTGGCGAATGATGGTCAGTTTGTTGCTGGAGGTCTCTTTTTTTCTTTCTTTTTCTCTTTTTTAGAGAAAGTTTTAAGTTTTTTATTGTTTATTTTCACCCTTGGTTCTATTATAAAAGTTTTAAATGTTTTCAATTTGAATTACAATTTGTTATTTTTTTTTAATTGAATCCTTATTATTTTGATTTATGATTTTTTTCGCTAACTCTTTTATTAAAGTTTGATGGTTTTCAATTTCATCCTTCAATCAAATTATTTTCAATTTATCCCTTATTCTTTTGATTTAATTTTTCTTTTATTAAAGTTTATTTTTTAAAACTAACCCTCCATTTTATTTTTATTTATGCCCTTCAATTTATTTTTTTATTTCAATTCTCACTCTTATATTTTTAATCATAATTTGTGTGTGGTTTGTTTTTTTCTGGTTTCATCTTTTGGCCTTTGAAGATTTTGTGGTTTTTTTAATTTATTCTCTATCGATTTATCCTATTCATCTTATTCTCATAGTCTAGGCCGTGTTTTTTGCAATTTTTTTTTTAATATATTTTTTAATAATTTTGTTTGTATTTAGTTTTTGAATAATTCTTTTTATTTTATATAGTTAAACTTTATTTTATAAAAATTATTTATTCTTAAATAATATTTATTATATATTTGACGTTTCATGTTTTTTTTTTATTTTATTTTATTCAATCAGTTTTGTATTTGTTTTTATTTTTATTATTTTATTAAACAAAATTATTGTTAAATTATCAATTTATTTAATTAGATAATTTCATGAGTTTTTTAATATTTTTTAATTTATTTAAAAAAAAATGCATATCTAACTTTTTTAAAAAAACAATTACGACATGCTAGTCAAATATGTTGACTATATGTGTGTGTGTATTATGAAAGTTGAACACGGCAGTTACCCACTTGATATTAACATGAAAATCAAATTGAAGAGACAAAACTAACCTTGGACCTAAGGGAAGGGTTGTTTTGACTTTTGTTCAAGGGACAAAATAATAATCATGTTGCAAAATAAACACCATTCCTACCCCATTCCCTCTTTGTTTATTTGTTATTTCTTATAAAATTAAAATCCCAAATTTTTCTCCAAGCCCTCAAGCTCACCAAAAACCTGACAGCGAAGGATTTTATTATCAAATGAATAGGTCGCATTGTATCAACAATTCACCGCCACGGGCTTGCCTCCATGAGAGTACCATTTAGTGATAGAACTGAAATTTCAAAGTTATCTCCAGACTCTGCTTTGTCATTGCCACAACTCACGGACATAATAGTTGTTGCAATAATTGCGTTTAAGCATGCCAGAGGCTGAATTTTATTTCTAGATAACACATGTTAACCGTAAAAGGAACCAAAAAGAGACTCCGGGCAGGTAGGGTGGCAGAAAACACCTTATAAGCAAAACTAGTAATGCAAAAATATTTAAAATCCAGTTGGGAGGGAATTAAACTTCCTCATGAACACAACAGAAAGCCAAGCCTAAACGACCATCATAACCCTGATGACATTACAAAGCTCATAATTTCCGTTTCGTTTTATTTTGATTCAGCCTCGTAGTCAAACATAGACACAAACAAAACCTCCAAGCCGGAGCGTCGAAAGTAGACAGCAACTCCCCCATCATGCTGCAACTTTAGGAAGAAACAGATGCAATGTAGCAAATCAAGTCGACCACACGAGTGCTGCAAGTTAACAAGGGAGAGATGGATTACATGGCTATTATGAATGCATAAAAGATATGTTCTGTCGAGCAAAGAACAAAATGCGCACAACTCGAGCAGGTGATCCCTTGAACCTCTCCAATCAAAGGAAGCAACATATATCAACCACAAATCTAGGAAATAAAAGAGAGCAAGATTGAAATTTACCTGTATCCCCACTCATTGTCATACCATGCAACGAGCTTCACATAGTTGTCATTCAAAGCAATTCCAGCTTTGGCATCGAAGATACTTGACCTTAAAACATCAAACCGACAGTATTTGGTCAAATTCCAAATTTGACACGTCCACTTCATCAAAGCAAAGAAAGACAACGTTGAAATGTCCTAGGATTTAGATCAATTCTTACCTACAGTCACCAATGAAGTCAGATGAAACCAAATCTTCATCGGTGTAGCCTAAGATTCCCTTCATCTTTCCCTCAGACTCTTCCCTGTTAAAAAAATAAACAGTTTTAAGACTGGGAAAACACATTCATCCAAAGCCGTATGAGAGAATAAAACACTGTACAGTTTGAACAATTTCATTTAACACCTTAATCTCCAATTCTTGTGTACACAACAGAATAACCAAACATACAGTAGAAAATAGTATTTAGCCTATATATTCTAGACCAAACTAATTGCACTCACTTGATAGCGGCTTTAATTTCATCATATTTAGCTGACTTCTCAAGTCTTACTGTCAGGTCCACAACAGAGACATCAACGGTAGGAACACGGAAAGCCATTCCTGTTAGCTTGCCATTCAGAGCAGGTAGCACCTTCCCAACAGCCTGAAACGAGAAGAAAAGGATAATACATATGTCAAGACAATGAAAGCAAAGCATTTCAAAGAAACTACACCACAAATCTGCATAGAACTCCAAATGGTTCTTACCTTTGCAGCTCCAGTGCTGCTAGGAATGATGTTGAATGAAGCAGCTCTTCCACCTCTCCAGTCCTTTGAAGAGGGTCCATCAACAGTTTTCTGGGTAGCTGGGTCAAGATCAGAAAAGGCATAGTAAGCACAATGTACCCACTTCCATTACCTACCAGATGATTTTATTTTTTTTTGAAAAAGCCATACCAGTGATAGAGTGCACAGTGGTCATAAGTCCCTCAACAATGCCAAATCTGTCATGAATGACCTGTAATTTTGACAAGTCAGTACAAGGAAACAATAGTTTCCATAACACCTGCCATGGCCAAGAAGACAATAACAATACCTTAGCAAGGGGAGCAAGGCAGTTGGTGGTGCAGCTAGCATTGGATATAATGTTAAGATCTGGAGTGTAACTCTTCTCATTAACTCCCATAACAAACATAGGAGCATCCTTGCTGGGGGCTGAGATGATGACTTTCTTAGCTCCACCCTGTTAACCAAAATCAACCCTCTTAAATAAGACAATAAAAAACACTGCACACTTAGAAGCACACAGCACATCCTAGCAGGCTAAATTTAATGCACATCCAGTTTGCACCAATCACCATAGACAGAACTCTCCTTATTGAAAACTCCAAATATCAATAATGCAATTATACAGATGATTACTGACCATGGCATCAACCGACTTCAATAAGACAATCCAACAAGCACATAGAGGCATATCCAAACCAATGCAGACTCAATTGCAAAAGGCATATAATCAGTAAGACAGGTGACTCTTAAACATGAAAAGTAAAAATAGCACAAAAATACTTGCCTCGCAGAAAAAAGTCATTTCTTAAACTATCATGATTCAGACCACCCAAAATGACACTTCAAAGCTTATTTTAGTAAGATTTCCATGTGCATCAAATACAAGAGCCCGCAAAACTAATACACTAAAACCTACTCAAATCCAAGATACGAACATTAATTAAAAGTAAAAAAAATACACAAGAACTATAAAAAGGCATCCCGTCAAGTATAAACAAAAACAAATACTCGAAAAAACCAGGGAAATATACCTTCAAGTGAGCAGCAGCCTTTTCCTTGTCAGTGAAAACTCCAGTTGACTCCACAATATACTCAGCTCCGGTCTCACCCCATGGGATCTCCTCTGGGTTCCTACATATTGATTTCAAAAGGGGGCGACACATCAACTTCTCCAATCACTATAACACTACACTGAACTTTTAGTAATTAAACCGCAGAAAAACAACCCGAAAATCGAAAATTTCGACCAGTATATAAACAGAAAAAAGAGAGAAGAAAATCATACCTGGAACCAAAAACAGTGACAGGTCTCTCTCCAAAGAGAAGTGTCTTAGAATCCTTAACCTTAAGCTCATGATGTTTCCATGGACCATGAACTGTATCATACTTAAACATGTATGTCTACAAACAACAAAACAAATATCAGATCCAAAAACACAAACACACAAAAAAACCAGATATATTAAGAAAATGAACGGTTGTACCATGTATTCAGTGGTAATGAAAGGATCATTAACAGCAACAAGTTCAACATCATCTCTCTGTAGAGCTACTCTAGCTACCAGCCTTCCGATTCTTCCAAATCCTGAATTTGCCAATCTAGTCAGATCAGATCAGATTCAAATTCAAAACATAACTAATTTTAATCAAATCAGATCTATTACCGTTGATTCCAATCTTGATCTTTCCTGAGCATCAACAAAAAAAAACAAAAAGAAAAGAAAAGAAAATCAGATCTGAAGATCATCGTAGAACAAAGTGGAAGTCTAGAAAGACGACGATGAAACGGCATAACACAGTAACACTTACCCATGATTCACAGAGAGAAACAGTATGAGTAAAAGCAGGAAGTAGTGGAGAGATTAGTGAGGATAGAAGTGAGAATTTAGTGCTGTGGATATTTAAAGGAAGCCAACCAGAAGTACAGCGTCTTTTATGTGTTTTTTAAAATATATTAAAATATATTTTAAAAAACAATTTATTTTTGATATACATCAAAATAATATAAAAAAATTAATTTAAAATATAAAAACTTAAATTTTTATAAAATTATTTTTTAACTCCGAAAAAAAAAAGGTTCGTAGGCCGTACCTAAAGTTTGATCCCTCGTGTATTTAGATTTTTTCCGATCAATATATAAAGAGAGTTGGGTACATTTTGTATTGTAATTTGATTCACGTAATTGGTGGCTAAAATATTATTTATTTAATTTAATTTAATTTTTTTATTTAAAATTAATTTTTTAAAAAAAAATTTCATTTTAATATGCTGATATTAAAAATAAATTTTAAAAATTAAAATAATATTATTTTAATATATTTCTAAATAAAAAATACATTGAAATTTAACTTTTATTACATTACAAAACAAGCATTTAATAATACTTAAAAAATAATATCACGCTTATGATTTTAAAGATATTTTTAACTGCAAAACAAGTATTTAATAATACTTAAAAAATAATATCACGCTTGTGATTTTAAAGATATTTTTATAATTTGTAGCTTTGGAATATAATCAAAAGCCACAGCCACAACTTTCCCAAACTAGTCTAATCCACTTATATAATTACATGTGTGATCGCATGGCAACAAGTTTTCATGAACACGAGTTTATCTAGAGGAATTGGATTCAATTTGAAGAACTAAATGAAGTAAAAGGATTTATTTGACCAAACTTAAAATGTAAGGACGATTGTCGTCCGACTTTTGTGAGATGCCGGTCTTATTTAATGTGTCATGCTGATCTTGTTTAATAGACGGTTTGATTTGATGGTGGGGTAGAGTGCGAAGCTGCGGCATATTTGTGGCCGTTTGATTTGTGTGAAGATAGCGTGATATTTATAGAGTGGTCTGTTGTCGATCGTGAAAAGTAAAGTAGTATAGTAGTGGTTGTATTTCCTAGGGTTGTTTATATCCGTGAAGAAAAAGCTGAGGGCTGATTGGTGGCCACGTCACTTTTGATGGGCACAAGTATCTAGGCGTGATCATCTAGTTTGATTTTCCGCTAATATTAAAAAATAAAAATTATCCGTTTTAAAAGTATTTTTTTTTATTATTTATTTACTTTAAATTAATTTTTTATATATATTTTTACATTATTTTAACGCGCTAATATTAAAAATAATTTTAAAAAAATAAAAAAAATATTATTTTAGTACATTTCTAAATAAAAAACACTTTAAAAAATAACTGCAACAACACTCCTAATCAAGCTCTAACAGGAAAAGATGCATGACCTGTTTTTTTTTTTGGGTCATAAATTTTATTAATTTTTATTAAAGAAACAGTGAAAAAAAAACCTGAGCATAAATCCCAAAGAAATATATCCAATTAAATGGTATTTTATGTTTGTGTTTGCAATTTGAATGGAAAGTTAAGAAACTTTTATATATATATATATATTAAATAAAAATATTTCACTCACTGCTTGATTTTTATTTATTCATTGTGATTTCTGGCGTTATTTTATTTAAAAAAAATATATATTCATTTTCATAAGGGAGTACATTTATAGGTCAATGTTGATAGTTATGTAACGTAATTAATATAGAATTTTTAAAACTAAATTAGTTAAAAATGGTATGGTAACATGTATGTGCCATCTTATGTCATCTACCACGCTAAATGGTATTAGCATAAGAGTACTTGTCCCCATCAACAAGAAAATAAGGAGAAGAATATTCCTGTAATCATGCGAGTTTAGCTCTTGGCCAGATTTTGTTCCCCTGCAAAACGTTGCAAAACGTTGAGGGTTCTGGATTAATTGTTTTAAATGAAAAAAATAATATCTGCATGTTGCTAATTTTTTTTAATAAAGAAAAAAAAATCTATGGTGTTGATTTGGTAAACTTGAGAATTAAAAAAAAATTAAATGACTGATAAAAATATAATATAACTAAATAAAAATATTTAAAATAAGATATTTTTATAAATATCAAGATAGAATCATAATAGATTGATTTACATCAACTTGGATTGATCTATAAATCAACATATTAGATTATGATACCTTAAGAGCAACTCCAAAGGATGTGCTAAATGAAAAGCTAAAAATTAAAAAAAATTATATTATTTTGGCTATTTCATGCTTGTTTTATATACTCAAAAGGGACTACTAAATAAAATATCAAAATGTATTTTCTCTCCCACAAAAGTTATTTCTATATATCTCTCAAAAACACTAAAAGCAACAAAGTGGGGTCAACAAAAAAAACAAACCAATTAAATGTAGCCATGTGAAAAAAAAAATGACATCAAATTTATTAAAAAAAAATAAAACACTTATTTCTCCCACTCAATACTAGCTTTTCAAATGGTTTTTTTTTCATTGGAGTGTACATAGTAAAAAAAAGCCATATTTATATTATTCAAAATGTTATTTTATCCATTTAGCTCTTCAAAATAGCATTTTTCCTTTGAGATGCTCTAATAATCTTATAGAAAACAAATTAAAATAAGTTATAAAGCTCATTTCCAATAAACTTAATGTTAAATGATGAATTTTAAAAAAAAATCAATTAGAAAAAAGATAAAAAAAATTACCCTAGTTAACTCGAGTTGCAAAACCCACAATCCAAGTCATGAGATTAAGATAACCTAATAGAAAGTAAATTGAGACAAATTATAAAGCTCGATTCCTAAATAACCCAGTATTGAAAGATTAAATTAAAAAAATTAAAAAATAACTCGAGTCAACATGGATTAACCGATCAAACATGTGTCTTGAGTCACGAGACAAAAATAATATCATAGAAAGCCAAACAAGACAAATCACGAAGTCTAATTCCTAATCAATCTAATGTTGAAGGACGGGGTTGAGAACAAAAAAATTAAGGAAAAAGGTGGGAACCCGAGACAACCTGTCAAGCTTGTGATTCAGGCCATGAAACTGTAATAACCTCATAAAAAATAAATTGAAAAAAAAATATAAAATTCAATCCCCAACAAATTCGATATTGAAAAATATAATTGAAATAAAAAAAAACACTATTCTAGTTAATAGTATTTTCAGAGGAGGGTAAGAAAAATCCCTCTCTCATTTAATATTTAGGTTGACTTCCAGTGTTTTACAATAAATTACAAAATAGTAGCAATATTATTTGGAATTAAAACAGTATTCCAAAATAACGTATAGAATTGTTTAACCTAAGAACAACAAATGGAAGGACAAAAATAAAAGAAAGGAAAGTAATCTATCTCATATTTTAGCCGATGTACATTTTAATTAGGAATCACAACCATATTTTTTAAAAAGAAATCATAAATTATATATATACAAAAATCCCTCATTTACCTGACAATTAAAAAAAAAAAAAAACGCCACGAAGCCTGATTTCCAAGTTTCTTTCTTCTCCGGTCATCTGCAAACATGTGCATATGGACATTAAGAGAATCTTCCTTATTTTGTTTGTTCACAAAACTCCTTTACATTTTGGATTTATCTTTACCTTAGAAAAGAACATATCATTGAAATTTTTTTTTTTTTTTACGTGGGGTGTCCGGGCCAGCTTACGCGCACCACGACTATTCCCCACGGCCCACTGGACATCCTGCAAGCCCAGGAGCAGGTAAGGCACCGCGGAGGTGACAGGCGTGCACATAGAGGGTCGAACCCGGGACGGGGGCGGAACAAGTCACACGATTGACCACAGCAGTTAGACCCTCAAGTGCCATATCATTGAAATTTGAATGGATTGAATGGTGAAATAAAAGTACATGCCACTCGATCCAGCATAAAATACAACGTACTTTTATGGACCCATAACTCGTAGTTTTGGGCAGCTAGGAACTCGTGGACGTAGTGCATGTTTAATATAGTTAAAATTATTTTTTATTTTGAAAATATATTAAAATAATATTTTTTATTTTTTAAATTTTATCTTTTTATATTAAAACAATCTAAAAATATAAAAAATTAATTTTAAAAAAATATTTAAAATTTCATGAAAAGCCGCTGTAATTACAATCCTAAATATAGACTTTCCTGTTTGTTTTTACGTTTCAAAAACGTTTTTGAAAAAAATTAAATTTTATTTTATTTTTTTCTTTACTTCAGATTATTTTTTATATATATTTTTAGATTATTTTGATGCGTTAATATCAAAAATAATTTTTAAAAAATAAAATAAAATTATTTTAATACATTTCTAAGTGAAAAACACTTTAAAAAACAACCAAAACCACACAAACAGACTTGCCTCGACATGAAGGTGCTACGGTGATTTCCAATTTATGCTTCCTTATCACTAAAATCTACTTTGATTGTCACATAAATTTGGTGCATGATGCACCACCTAACATTCATTTGCATTTTTTTTTAAAAAAAAAAGTTATTTACAGCCAGACAAGTTTAGGATAGCGACCGAGAAACATGTGAACAAACAGATATATCCCAACTCACAACCAACAAAAACCAGTCTTTGTAGCCATTCTGATTTTGGTTGTTGTGTTGGTGACACTTCACAAGTCACAACCACCAAAACGACATGTTGTGTTCACCAAGATGAATGACTTTCCGTGGATCGCACCTAACAGTCCCTTTAGAGAAACAGGACGGTCATGTGGGGGTTGGAACAGCCAATGGCCACAACCGAATTTCTATTGTTGAATGTTATTATTATGGTCATCATATGATTTTCTGACGTCATTAAAAGGACACAAAATCGTTTGTACTGTTCTATTGAGCAAATTTTCTTTTTGGTTACATTCACATGCTCTGTTACTGACCTTTGCACACATAAATATTTTTGACCTCATAGTCCATTTCAGGAAAAAATATTATTAATTGAGTTTTTTGGCCATCAAGCTGATATTCTCTTCTCACATTTCCTCCTAGTATTCATTAAATTGTTACTAAATTGATTTTAATTGATTCACAAGTTGATATTTCGGAAAAAATAAAATTGAGTATATACATATCCATAATGAATTTTTACATTCATGATTTAGCTCGTCATTAGATAATTGTTTTGCATTACGTTCCTATCGGTCAAAGTACTATTTTTATGTATATATGTAGGAGATTTTAATATATTTTTCAGTTGAAAAAAATTTAGATTTTATAAGATTGACTCGATATAATTTAGTTAACTTGATGTATCCAAAGACAAATTAAACAACACGTGAAAATATAATTTGATTAAATTCTCAAACTAGGTATAAATTTCTTTTTTTTTTTAATTTATGGAAATGCCTATCATTCTACACATGATTTTTGTGATGTATTTTTTTATTCAAGTTTCCTCTCTTTATTTCCTATTTTTCTTTTTCAATATTTTATTAAAACGTATTTAGTCATTATTCAAATCTATAATATTTTATAAATTATATTTTAAGAATTCATTTATTGGATGCGTGTTTGACAATGAATTAGTATAGATAAAGAAAAATATTATCCCTACAAAATTCACTTAACCAATTTTTTGGGTCTAAATTTGATATTTCCCGGTCATTTTTTTTAAGCATTCAATTAAAAAAAAAAAAAACTAAAAGAGGTATCTCTTTTATTTTTATGCCCACTTTTGTCATTCTCTTTATTTCACTATGAATGCTACAGGGCATCACAATATCTTTTAAACTGTTCATGAGTCATGGAAAAGTTAAATTTGACTCTTGAAGTTTATTATTTTTTTAATCTTGATATTTTGATTTAAAATTTTATTTTTATCATATTTAATTTTTTGGATGTCTAGGAAGGAGAGGAGAAAGTCACAACAAAAAAGGGTTGAGTGAAAGATTTTGGCAGACCACGTTTTGATAATAAAAAAAAATGAATTTTAGTATCAATGAATTTATATTAAAAATAAAAGTTTGATGAAGATGGTTTGAGCCTACCATTAATCATGCAAAAAAAGGTAAACGGAAACCACAAAGTTTGTATATATATTAGTCTTGAGGCTGCTTTACAGGGTATTTAGTTTGGAAATGAGATTATTGAGGTTTTTAGGATATTTTTAGATGATTCGAGTTTGTTTGGAACGTGGTGCTAATTTTGAATTTTTTTTTTGCTGTTTTTTTTATATTTTTTTCAGATTGTTTTGATGTATTGATATCAAAATTATTTTTTAAAAAAATAATAAAAAATATTATTTTGATGCATTTCTAAATGAAAAGCATTTTGAATTACAACTGCTACTACAATACCAAACACACAAAATGTTTAAGTTTGAGTTTTGACATGGCATGAGAGAGAAAAATTTTTTTTTTTTTTTTTAAAAAAATAGGTCTTTAAAGACATATCAGAGCTCTGTTTTTAATACACTTTGTATTATTATAAAGATTTTAACAAAATAATTTTAAGAATGTTTGTATGACCACCAAATGAACACCTTGAGGTGATTCTTAGAAATAAGATTCTTAAAATATGAATTCTTAAAAACAGAGCCATTTTTATATTATTAATCATATTAAATCTTAAATCCATAGCCATATATAAAAATATGAATTCTTAAAAGTTCTTGATTGACTACTATGCCCTTTATACAATATTAACTTAATTAATCTAGCCTAGCGTGGTGAGTTAATCCGAAATTCCGTCAACCTGAGATCTTGACTGAGTTTTTCACAAAAATAAAAAAAAATTAGAGTTATAATTAGCTTCATCAAACCCGAATAACTTGCCGGATTAACCTGAAACCGAGCGAGACTTGGCTTATTGTTTTTAATAAACAAAACTTTTGTGAGAGGGATACAAACCCGTATTTCCCCTTCTTCCCCTATTCTTTTCCATCTCATCCCCTTTTGTGTTAGCGCCGTTTGCACTGTCAAAGTCTCACTTCCTGTAATCTCAATCATTCGATTGTTGACGCTGTTTCAAAAACAAATTATAGCCCAAGCCAGGTAAATAGCGATCCTTTTCTTACTTACTTGTAATTCTCCTTCGATTTCACACTTGGAGTAGTTAAACTGAATGCCCATTTGTTTCTAAAATCATACCAATGATTCGTACTGATTTTGCTTTAAAATAATTTTTTTTTGCATGGATTTAAATCCCAATAAACCCTTCTGTATTTGATTAACCTGAAACTGCAGAATTTTGTTAGACACGAGATATATATAAAAAAGAAAATACCAATTCTTCGATTTGTCTTTTATTCATCTCTTTTCTTAACCTTTAATTTTGGACTCTACTTAAAAATTGAAATTGCTAAGGTGTCATCCATTAACTCTCTTTTAGGTTTTTTTTTTTTTTTTGATAATTCGGGGTGTCCGGGTCAGCTTACGGGCACCACAATTAATTCTCGGGTTCACTGAACATTCTGTAAGCTCAGCGAGCATGTAAGACACCGTGGGGTGACAGACATGTACAAAAAAGATCGAATTCGGGTACAAAGAAAGGAAACAAGTCCCTTCCTCCGCTGAGTCACGACCTTAAGCGCAACTCTCTTTTAGCTTTATACCTTACTTAAAATGGTACGTTCCAATATTCTGATTAGTATACGAATGCAATCCATATGATTGTGAGTCGACATCTTTGAAGAGGAAGATTATAGAGTTGGCAAATAAAAAGAAGGGAGAAGACGGTGATAGTGATATAGGTCAACATTGAAGAGGAAGATGGGTTCGAGTTTCTTTGCCTCTCTGATTTTTGAGTTTCATCGAGTGGTGAAGATGGATTTGAAATTGGGTTTTAGTTTTTATAATCATTTTTTCAAAAAAAAAAAAAAGAAAAAAAAGTCAATAGGATTGATTTTTCTAATTCATGACTTAACTTTACCCTAAATTAATATATTCAGCTAAGTTTTATGACTATAATAATATATTGCTAGTACTAATAAGTAAATTCACTAATCTCTAATAAAAACAAAGTAATTTTAAATGATGGAAGTCTATGTACCACATAGTTTAAGACAAATAGTGCAAGAAATATCTCATCTATGAGGCAAGAGTGACAACATGGTAAAACATCTAAAATGCTTGTCTTATTTATCCTAGTTGACAAACTAGTGATAAGATTATGCCAAACTCAAATTTTGGTGTTAGAATAATGTAATTCAAATTTTAGGTACAACGCTCACCAACTGCACTCACTTGTGCATAAGAGACAAGGAATAATTTCATCCAAGTGACAAAGAGGCCATCCACGTAGCTACGAATTAATTAACTGTATATGTTATATTTTTACTCATTAAACTGAATGATTTATTTTAGGTGAATTCTTATACGGTTTAATTTAAAATTTAAGTTAAATAAGAAGTGGGGTTGAGAAATTTCAAGATCATTCAATTTAATAATACTGTCAAAAAAATATTTATACTCTTAATATTTTTTTAAGTTAAAAAAATATTGTCCGATCCGTAGCAGAACACGAGTGAATGTACTAATATAACGCTAAAAAGGGTGGGGAAAACACTGTTTCCCACACCCATTAACACTTTAGATTACAATAGTAATTTACAATTTTTTTTGTTGTTGCATTTTGACCCCTTTTTTTTAGTTATTTTTTTCTTTTTTAATTTAGTCCTTATATTACGAGTTTATTGAGATTGAGAGTTGATAATTTATTTTAATTTGCTTTTTATATAGTTATCGCGATATCAAAAAATATCTCAGCATTGCAATATAGTCTATTTTAAAAAAAGTTTAGTTAAATAAAAAAATAATTTAGGAAAAAAACTATGTTATTACACTTTGTGGAGTTAATGACTCGGTTTGCGAGTTTGACGAGGTAACCCTAATTGCCTTGGTTCACGGGTTTAGTAGGGTACCTTTCTTTTTTCTAATCGAACTTGTTTATGTGATAATCTATTTTTATTTTTATCATATAATTAAAAAAATTATTTCAGAAAAAACATGTTATTAAATTTTAGAAAGTCCATGGGCCTGTTCGCGAGTTTGATGAATTTTTTTTAAATTTTTTTTTTATTTCATTATTAGATATTGGGCTGATTTAGAATTGCGTTTCATAATTTATTTTGTTTCGTTTTATATAGTTTGACACTCGATTTTACAATCGTCTATTTTTGTTATCATATAGTTAAATAAATAATAGTTTAGAAAAAGAAGTTATTAATCCCAATGGAGTCCATTATCTAGTTTGCAGGTTTGACATGTTGAGCCGGGTTTCCTGATTCATGGGTTTGACGGGTTTACTCATCAAACCTTATTTGTTTTTTTTTTAGTTTTTGGTCCTAGATTTTTTAATTTTTTTTAATTTTATTCTTCTTCATTGGTTGAGAAATGAAATTCATAATTTATTTTTGTCTACTTTCTATAGGGTTATCACGATATCAAATAAATATTTTTTTTAGAGTTGATGCTCGATTTTGCAAGGATTATCGATTTTTATCATAAAATTAAATTAAAATAACTCAAAAAAGAAGAAGTTATTAAACCCATTGAAGTCTATGATCCAGGTTACAAGGTGACCAGGGTAAATCCAATTTGGCATCATCTTGATTTTTTTTTTAAATTATCGACTTTAAGTTTTTTTTTTTAAAGTTATGCCATGTTTTTACTAATTATCTAATTTGTCCTTGAACCTCTTAAATTGATTCATTCACTTCATGTTAATTTCTACGCGATTTAAAGATCAAATCGTTTGATTGAATTTAATGATACCGTTGAAAAATCTATATACTTTTATTTTTTTTTAATTTTTTTTTAAATACTCTAACCCACAACAAAGTACACGAGAATATACTAGTGTCGCCTAATATACTAGAGGTCTTAAGAAGAAATATATCTAACATGGGTGTCTTTAAAATATTGTATCTGTATGGTTGACTAGTATATCACATGTAATCTATTTCACCAAGATCTTCAAAATGTGTCTAGTATAGGCACTTAATGTTAAGAGGTCTTCAATTCGAACATTTTAGGTGTGAACACAAGGTGTTCTAGGGATTTGGTGTCAACTTTTCAAGGTTGTCTTTTGGGTACAGGAAGTTAGTTTCAAAGTTAAATTAGTCTCTAAAAAGACACTAGTCACATGTAATAATCACCTAAGACTAATCTTGAAGCATGCAATCCCGTCAATGTAATCCCATGTTTAACGTAACTTCAAGATGTATTAATCATCAATCAATGAGAAGTTATAAATAATAACTATGTTATTGTAAAAGAACCATTTTAATCCAAAAATTTAAGTTGTTAGATGAAATCTCAATATATGATTTATATTATTTTCAGTGGTGAGATTCGAACTCGTGACCGTTTGGTTATTAAGGTTCTGATACCATGTCAAAGAATCATCTCAATCCAATAGTTTAAACTGTTAAGTGAAGTCCCAAGATATTATTTATATTATTCTCTAACAGTTATACCATGTTTGTTTTTGTGTTTTCAAAACGAAAAAATAAACATAACACAAAAACAAACATAGTATAAGTCTAAGTAATATATTTTATTTTATTTGATTTATGCAGAGAATTCATAAGAGATTTAAACAAATGTACTACTATTCCTTTATAACTTAAAGTCTATAAGATTCAATAGTAAATACAACTTTATAAAAAAACTAAAACTACTTGGTAAGATAAATCTACCAACAAATTACATAATGTACATTAATTATTAATAATTTTGGTAATATATTAAATTCATTAAAATCCATTTTAACTGTTCAAAAAGCCTATATCAATTGCATTATTATTGGTAAAAGCAAGGTTATATTAGTTCACGTAAAAATGATAAATAGAGGCTATTAAGTAAAAAAAAAAATCACTAAAAATGTTAGATTTCTCTCGTTTGTATTTCTTAGCAAAACAAGCGTAATTTATTATACTACTAAATATTAGAAATTTTTTTATTTTTTTGTGATTTATTTTTTTAAAAAAATTATTTTTCAACAAATAAACAAGACTAAATATCTTTAGCATTTAAAAAGTCAAGGTGAGAGAAATTTCCCTATACCAGACATCCTCTTGAATATAAGGTAAAGAGAAACTAAAAAGTCTTACCTAACATAAAATCTGAAGTCTTAATTTAATAACAACCAGGAACATAGATTTTTTTTTCCAGACGTAAACTGATTTTTCCCTCTTACAAAAAATGGTCCTATTTGGATTATCTCACTCTTGCAATTTCCAAATACCCACATCCAATGGTTCGATGGTCTAACACAATGCCAAAATTAATTTATAATATAAGAGGAAAAAATATCAATATTATGAATATATTTCGTAACCAGAGGTGAGTAAAAAAAACTAAAAAACCGATTAAACTGGAAAAAAATAACCGAAAAAACCGAACCACGAAAAAAACATGATTAAACCGATTAAAATTTTAAAAAAACCGACTAGTTCGGTTGGTTTCGATTTTATATCTCTACACATATTTAAAGATTTTTTTTATATATTTTTCTCAAGTTTCACTGAATTTTTTTATATACTTTATTATCTCAAGTTAGGAAAAATAATGATTAAAAGGTTCAAAACTTTGTTGTTATATCCATAAATTCTAATGGATTATTGTACTTAGAGAATGAAGCGTATTATATTTAAAACTATTTTTGTGCAGAGGAAGTGTTTTTTCTTTATGAATAGCATCACTACATACTACAATCCTAAATTTCTTCTAAATCTTTACTTTTTTCAGATTTACTTTTAATTATAATTATTTTTATTATTACTTTTAATTACTGATTTATTAATAAAAAATAATCTAGGTGGCATTTTGTTTACCTTATTCTATCCATTTAATTTCCGAACATGGTTAGGAGAAGGGCTGGCAATGCGCGACGTTGAGATGAGCCGAACCTTTCACTAATTATATATACCAGCAAAACAGCCCAAGGAAACTAGGAGGAGTAGGAGCATCCTCCATCAAAAGCTCAAAATGGCTGCCCCAACATCTATCCCGAGCCCAATCCATAAACACAATCACCACTTAAATACTACCACTACATACGTGTACCACTTATTTTCTCGTTAGTCCACGGTATGCAGAGAGGACGACAAAAATCCAGTTTGCAGCATATATTGCTAGCCCAAGTGGCCAAGTGTATCTGCGTGTCCTACAAGAGATTAGATTAGCGATCGTATATAAAATAATCTAAATTATATTTTAAGATTTTATTTAATAATTTAAATTATTAAATTAAAATAAATTTTTAATAATCTTGATTACTAAATAATTACGAGTTTGAATCTCATCATTTCTATTTATTTGATAAAAATTAAACATAAAATAATATAAGACTATGCAAATTTCAAGTTCAAAAGAATTTTATTTATAAGAATTTATTAGAAAATAATATAAATTATATTATGAATCTCTTCTAATAATATAAGTTATTGAATTGAAATATATATATATATATATATATATATATATATATATAAAAACAAATA
>Ga0307518_10000972_pt1 | contig 21391 bp, 17 predicted proteins | sample 25_EM_MG_FD_203889 | JGI IMG/M metagenome (GOLD analysis project Ga0307518, IMG submission 203889) | Populus trichocarpa ectomycorrhiza microbial communities from riparian zone in the Pacific Northwest, United States - 25_EM | ecosystem: Host-associated > Plants > Roots > Unclassified | place...
ATTTAGTATAGTAGTTATAAAGTTTATAGCACCTAACAAACTACTTATACCAGATAAATGTAAACCAAATATAGCTAAATCTACACTAGGTCCACTGTGACTTTGTATTCCACTTAATGGTGGATAACAATTGTGTTGGTAACCTCACTTTAGGGTTTTATAGTTTAAATTTTTTCTTCTTTTTCTTTTAAGAAAAAGACAGAAGCAGAAATAAAATAAACCTGTACTAAATTTATCGTTACACGCAGTAAATCTCTTTACTGTTCGGACTATACCTTCATCTTAATAATATTGATAACTTAGTGTAGTTTATGTAAAACTTTTGCGGAATTTTCTTATCATATCTCTTATATTTGACAATTTATAATAATTACCTTTATTTTTAGTATAAGATCTGGCTCATATTCTATACTCTAAAGATTTGATTCCTTTCATTGTATTTTTAAAGAAAACTATAATATTTTCAATTGCCCTAGAATTAGCAGTGTCTAAAATATAGTAATTATGTAATTCTTTATATCTTATTGGGTTTTTTATGTGTAACATAATACGTATTGCCTCTAAGACAACTTTATCTAATTTTTGTGTTATACCAAAAGCATGCACTATTCTATCTGAGCTCTTATTCGTTAGATAAAAACTACCTTCAGCTTCAATAAAGCCAACTAATCAACTTTTAGTCATCACCTTATTAATAGAATCTACATTAGTCAACGGTAAATTTGCATTCTTTCAAGCAGGAGACATATAATTATTATTAGGTCTCGAGTTTTTAATAGCTAATAGTTTTATATTTTTCTCTTCTTTAGTCATAGTGGTATTATTTAATATTGACAATGCTTTTTTTAATTTTATATAATCAAAATATTTAGTAGTCAAAAGAGGATATTTATCAAAAATAGGTATTAAAACTGTTTCCAACTTTTTTTTATCTCTAATAAAATATTGTACATTTGTACCATCTTTTGTTATAGAACCCACTCCTAATTCTTTTTTTATATAATTTAATATTCTTAAATTATATAGAGATTGAGTTAATTTAAAACTTAAAGTTCATTTAGTTGATAAACCGACCACTTGCCTTGAAATATGAAAATTACCATCTCCATCTGTAAAACCAACTAACCATGATTCAAACAAAATTGGATCTGAAGATTTATTATTAAGATGTTCTTCGTTAAGTCTCTGATGTGTAGTAAATAAACGTTTATTTACTACACAGGCGTATTGTCTCCATGACATACACATTTTTACATACGTATTATTTAAAATTATATTAAATTTAACTAAACATGAGTAGTGTACTACGTGTAATATATTAAAAAAATCAATAATTACTAGAAGAGGTTCACGCATCGAGAAGAATTTACTTTTTTTTATGTCACCATAAAATAACTGCCTAATTCCTTTAACAGTTCAACCAGTACCAACTCCATTTTCTATACCACTAGCAAATAAAAATAATAGTAAAGCAGGAGGTAATAACCAGAAACTAATGTTATTTAATCTAGGAAATGCCATATCTGGACCTCCAACTAATAAAGGTAATAAAAAATTACCAAAACCTCCAATTAAGGCAGGCATAACCATAAAGAATATCATTAATATAGCATGAGCAGTAATGATACTATTATACAGCTGATTATCTGCAATATATTGAACACCCGGTCCACTTAATTCTAATCTTATTAAAACAGAAAAAGCAGTACCCAGTAATCCAGAAAATAAAGCAAATATTAGATATAATGTTCCTATATCCTTCGCATTTGAAGATAAGAATCAACGCTCGGTTCATAGAGATATATTGGATTTTAATACCGATATCTTAGACTGATCGCTTTCTATTTCATTAGGTTGCTCACCTTTTAAGTTTCTATTAAGTAAAACCTGAGCAGGCTCGGAATGGGAGGCAGGATCTGGCAAATCATGACCCCACAACACTATTCGTAATCGTAATACAAATTATTACTAGCAATAGGTGGTATAATTATTTAAAAGTCTAGATATAAAAATTTTTTTTAATAAAGTGAAAAAAAAAAATACCTAAACTTTAGATTAATCTAATTTTCAGTTTTAATAAATTTTCCTTCTATATTAATAAATAAATTTTATCTAATACCTAGAGTATTAGCAGTTCTAATTGGATGCGATCCCATAGGTTCTTTAGGATAAGGAAATTGATATTTTTCAACTTTGAAAAATCGCCCTCCCCCACCAAGACCTAAATTTGATGTGTCTGGGCTTACTCTTAAGAAATATGGAGAGTCTCTATTAAAATCTATACTAATATTATTAGTAGGTTGACCTCTGGCTAATAATTGAGCTGATCTACCTATTTTTTCATTAGGGCAAAAATCTTCCATAGATAAATCAGGCTTAACGAGAGGTGCAGTATGTTGGAGCCTGATTCAATTTAATATAGTATGTATAGGGAAAACATGACTACTATTAGCCAGATTAAAGACTTTACCTTGAGCTCAAGGTGTATTCATTTGAGGAATTATATAAACTCCTCCATCGTAAACGTCTAAACCTAACAAACCCGAAATTTTGTGGTTTTTTAAATCATAAGAGGTATGTCAACATGGAGAATTAATAAAAAAAGATATATAAGTACCTCTTACAACAATAACGAAACTAGGTGCCGATTGACCATCTGGCATAGTTTGAGTTGAAAATGAAGCATAACGTTTTCCTTGACCTAAAAGTGATGCTCAGCCGTCACCTGTGCTTGATTTACATTCAATATAAGCCAGCTCAACTTTTTCTTCTTCAATTTCGTGTCATAATTTTAGATCAACATCACCACCTAAATTATTTCCTTCAGGGGCCTTTGAGAAATTTTCTGTAATAGGAAAATATGTTTCTGCTAGACCGTTTGTTAAATCCTTACATCATTGTTCAGAAGCTTCAGGCACATCTTGCATAAACTTTAAACAGGTCACAATAGGCTCTCGTTCTAAATAATTATCAACTAAAAACTGGGGTTTTATGCTAAATGAATGAAAATTAGCTGTATTTTGCATATATTTACTATATTCCGTTAAAATATATGCTTGAGGAAAAAATATATTCCAGTGACACCTTAAATACACTCTATTATAAGGAGTAATAGAATGTTTTATATATGATTCTGAGGAATATTCATAACTATAATTTTCCTTTATTAGTTCATCCTCAGTTTTAGCTAGATTATGATTAAGCTCTATGTTATGAATATTTACATTATTAAGTGTAGGATTTCCCTTACTATTATAAAGTGTTTCGGGTACTATATTTTTTACCTCAAACCTCTCATAAACACTATTTATTAATAATTTATTTAAATTAGGTCTTATTAAATTTAAAGACATTTCTTCTATATTTGTTTTTATATTACAAATTACCAAATCTATATAATGATTAAAACTAAAACCTAGTAATCCAAAAAATAGAGAAATAATACCATTTTGTCATGTAATGGTATCAACTACATTAGATATTAATAATTCAAAATCTAGATAATATAAATCTTTTAAATAGATAACTTTAATTATTTGTAAAGCTAAATTAACAGAGATAATAAGAGGTAATCAAGTCGTAAATAATATAAATATATATGGTAATATAGAACTAAAATTGTTATACTTTATATTTAACAGTAAAAATACTGGACCTCTAATAATACTTGCTATATTTATAATAAGTATAATAGTAAATAAAAATAATAAAGGATTTGATAAAAGATAAAGTATTAAATATACAAATTTATCTGAGAATTTTCTTTTGTTCTTTTTACCTATAGATTTTATAATAAGAATCAATGTTATTAAATGAATAATAAGAATATTGCTAATATATAATTTATATTTTAATATATCATCCAAACTTATATCATAGTAATCTAAAGTAAATATAATCATTATACCATATATAAATATTGGTATAAATTTATATACATAATTCTGTTTTATATCTGTTAATTTTTTAATTACTTTTTTATTATATTAAAAATACCTAATTCTATTAAACTATTTTCTATTATACTAACTAAAGGAACTATAATTAAAAAATGAGCGAAATATAATACTGTACTTATTTGTCCAAATTCTATAAATGGTGATTCTACATGTTTGGCACCTAAAACCATTAATATTATAAAATTAGCCACAAATATATAAAAAGCTATTTTACTTAATGGTCTAAATTGTATACCTCTACTTCTACTTAAATCAGCATACGGCATAATTAATAATATTAATATCGCACTAAACATAGCTATAACACCTAATAATTTATTAGGTATAGATCTTAATATGGCATAGAAAGGTAAAAGATCGATTGAAAATAACATACAATTAAATATTAAGTATAAACCATATGTAATTGTAAATGACAGCTTTACAAACCTAATTTATATATCATTTCTTTAAGAAAATATGTAATAATTAAGGTTCTTAAATTATCCATACTTTCTTTGAAAATATAAATACGAGGTTTATTATCCCTATTATAATGTATCGAGCATCTGAGATTAAACTTATCTTGTAAAACAAACATAAGTTTATCTACATCCTCATTAGAAAAAGCATAAATATTCAAATATAATCCAGATCCTTGTCGACTTCCATCATCCATTATTCAAAAGGCTAAACCTCTAGGTGTTAATATTTCATAAATATTATCGGGAATCTTTTTTATATTTGATTAATAAAATATATCTTTAAATACATTAAAACAGGGAAGTTGCATAGTTGTAAAAGATATAGCACTATATGTTTTTTTAGTTCTATTGTCTCTAAAAATTCTAAGTTGAGGTGTATAAACATTAACACAAAAAGGTTTAAAAAAACTAAATACATAGTTAAAATACTCTTTATGTGTTACAGCGGTTTGAGCATATACTAACCTAGAGTTACTAGTAGAGGATCTTTTTACTATGTGAGCATCACCTAATAATATACCAACTAGTATATCCTTTATTTCTTCAGGTATTGTAATTAAAGTTCTTTCAGCTGAAGATAAACGTAAATACCTTTAGTAGAACGAGCCGCATATAAAATAGGACTAGCTCATAAAGGAATAGTAATATAAAAATCATGTTAAACTACAAATATATATATAATATATATTTATATTCACTATATTACTATAGTGTTTGGACTCTATCTTCAATTTAAAATTTATAATTTTAAAAAGTCTCGCGTATAGTCTCTGAAGATCCTACTAAGGTTATCTTTATTAGTATACCTGTTGGTTTCCTGCTGATTATCCTATTTATAATTACATGAAAGTAACAGGGAGTTATAGGGTTTTCCAGCAAATAGCGAGATTAAGTGACATCTTTTCTTTATCACTCAGGAACTATCGCAGGAGGAGTTTGCATAGGGTTAGCCATAACATAGTTTTCACTATCTCCTAATACATTAGGCATAAAGAATACAAATATACTTAATACTATTATAAATAAAAATATAGTTATTAAATCTTTAAATAAGAAATAAGGAGCAAAAGGTAATCTATCATAATTACCTGAAACACCTAAAGGATTACCTGAACCAGCACTATCATGAAGTGCTATTAAGTGCATTAACGCTAAAGCAGCTAATACGAAAGGTAATACAAAATGTAAAGCAAAAAATCTATTTAAAGTAGCATTATTAACAGAAAAACCTCCTCAAAGAAACTCGACAATATCTTGACCTATTCAAGGTATAGCACTCATAAGATTAGTAATAACTGTTGCACCTCATAGGCTCATTTGTCCATAAGGCAAGACATAACCCAAGAAAGCTGTAGCTATCATTAATAAAAATATAACAGTACCTAAAGTTCATACTAATGTTCTAGGTGCTCTGTAAGATCCATAATATAAACCTCTACCTATATGTAAATAAACTAAAAAGAAGAAAGCTGCAGCTGTATTACTGTGTAAATAACGTATTAATCAACCATTATTAACATCACGCATAATATGTTCTACTGAATTAAAAGCTTCTAATACACTAGGATTATAATGCATAGCTAATGTTACACCTGTGATTATTTGTATAATTAAACAAACAGCCAATAAAGAACCAAAATTCCATAAATAGCTTATATTAGATGGTTGTGGTGAATCTATCATATATGAATTAACCAATTTTAATAAAGGATGACTCTTGAAAATTCTCATGATTAAATTAAAAATTTGTTTTCTTTTTTTATTCTAGATGTTATAATGGAAAAAAGCTGATCTAGTAGTTAAATTAAACTATATAAAGTAAGGAAATATTGTATTATTTTTCCTGGTGTATATTTAACACATTACTAAAAAACCTTTAAAAAGCTAAAATTTTGTAGGTAACTTTACATAAACAATAGAACCTATAACCTTAGGTAAATAAGGATCACTTGGAGCTAATTGTAAATTATTTATTTTAACAGAAAGTATATTTAAAGCTATATTTTGCATATTAATAATATGAATAAAGTTTTCTGCTAAGTACTTTATTAATAGTATTAATCTGTAAATATTAAGGTAAAACCTTGCTTATATTATCTACTAATTAAGGAAGTATACTTAAAAAACTTCGTTTTTTAAGTAGCCTTAGTTTTAATATTATCGTTAGAAGCATTTACAACACTAAATAATGATAATAATATTATTAAAAGTAAACTATTGTCAAACAATGTTAAATAAGGTATTAATATATAGAAAATAAGACCAATTAAAATATATAAAGCATAGCTTGTAATTACACCAGTATCCAAGCTAGCTATATTTTTACTTAAATTAATTAAACCTTTTTCTAGACCATAAGGTCCTAATAATTCTACACTTCCTTTATCTATAACTTTGGTAGTTTGACCCCCTAATTTAAGAATTAGACTTGTTATATATTTATTATAAAATAATTCAATCAAGAAACGTTGGTTAAAGAATCCAAATATATTATAACCTAATCTAGAAAATTTAAATTGAAGAAGGACTTTAGGTAAAAACTCTGAAAAGATTATAGCTATAATACTAAGAGATACAGTAAATATTAAGGGTAATAATTTAAAGAAAGTTGGTACAGCAAACTCAGTATCTAACATTATTTCATGTGTAGGATGAATAAATAAACTATTATCAGAAAAAAAAGCAGAACCTAATCCTATAAATATATCTTTAGTTATATAACCAAAGAATATAGAGAAAATAGCTAGTATAATTAATGGTAAACTCATAAATATATCACCTTCATGAGCATTTTTATAATTAACAACTGGTCCATTAGGATTTGTTAAAAAAGTTAAATATAAAACTTTCACTGAGTATAGAGTAGTAAACATGGCACCTATAGTAGCTATAAAGTAGACAACTGTACCACTAAAATAGAATTGTCCATAAGCGGATTCTAATATAAAATCTTTACTATAAAATCCTGTCATAAAAGGGAAAGCAACTAAACTAAGACTTGCTATTAACATTACAGAATAAGTTAAAGGTAAAAATGGTCTTAATCCACCATATTTTCTAAAATCTTGATTGTCAGCAACCGCATGAATAACAGCTCCTGCGCCTAAGAATAATAATCCTTTATAAAAAGCATGATTAACTAAATGAAATAAAGCTATATTATATGAAGACAAACCGACAGCTATCACCATCATTCCTAATTGACTCATAGTGGAATAGGCGATAACTTTTTTAATATCTTGTTGGAATAAACCTATCAGTGAACTAAAAACTGTAGTTATTGCTCCTAATCATAAACATAATATTAATACAGTAGAACTATATTCTATTAAAGGACTTGTACGCATTAATAAATATACACCCGCGGTAACCATAGTAGCCGCGTGAATTAAAGCACTAACAGGTGTAGGCAATCTTGTTGGTTTTTAGTATATATTAACTAAAAACACTCAGCTACTTATATAACTGTTCGGACTATATCTTCGTTTATATTATTTTATCTAATCTATTAAGGTTTTTATTATATCTTTTTAAAATAATAAGACCTTCTTCAGTTAAATGTTTCTTATCATATACTAATTTAAACATTTTATTTCAATTGAAATAAACGATACATTTTTTGGTTTTAAGAGGATGGGTGTCAAAATATTTTATTACTAAAGATAGTTTAGTTGTATTAACTGTCATATTATAACCGGCGTAGCTACGAAGATAATGTGTTTTACCATTTAATAAGTGCGCTAAGTATTGCATTTCTTCAAAATTACCTTTTTGATATAATATATACCTTAATCTAACTAACCCACCGGCTTTAGGCCTACCAATTATAGAACAAGTAAAGCAACCTTCAGCATCAGTAAATCCACACAATCAAGAGTCTGATAAACCAGGCTTATAAATATTATCAATATAGGCAATATTTTCTTTATATACCTTATTATACGCAGCTATAAATAACTTAAATTGCGTCTTTTTAGTGGCCATAAAAATATTACCATTAAATATTGATATTATTTTAAATAAACCCTCTTTGTCTCTTACCCTATAACAATGTGTCTTATTATTTTTATCTTGAACTCTGACAATACCAAATCCTAAGGCTTTCTTTATATAAAATAAAACTTGAGCATCTGAACTTGATTGTGTTATCTTGAATTCTAAATAACCATCTTTATTAATAATAAATGAACCATCTCCTTCTGTAAACCCTATTAGTCAAGATTTAAATAAATTATCTTTTAATACAAACGCTTCACGTGTAGTCTCTGAGGAACCTTTATCTTTTGCTTTGCATGTGATAAAGTTTCCTGCGGATTGTCCCTGTTCTTGAATTTTTCCGAGCAAGAAATATCTCTTGAGAGGACCAAGAATTAAAGCGGGATGTTCCCGCATATAGTGAAGTTTAAGGAAAGCCCGGTTACACCAACCTTCCATAGCCATAGGTAATCAAACGTGTAATCCAACTTGGGAACTTTTAGCCATAGCTCCAATTAATAAACATATACCTATAATTGTAACTATGTTTTCATTAACAAAAGGTGCTAATGAGAATACTGTACTATAATCAATGTTACCAAATGATCATAGTATAGCAAACATACCTATAGTTAAAAAACAATCACCTACTCTGTTAGTTAAGAAAGCAGACATAGAACTTTGATTTGCCGCTATTCTAGTAAATCAGAAACTTACCAAAAGATATGAACAAATACCTACACCCTCTCATCCTACAAACATCAGTAAAAAATTATTAGCTGTAACAAGTATAATCATCATGAAAGTGAATAAACTTAAATAGCTGAAAAATCTTTGATTGTGTGGATCATGGCTCATATATCCTATAGAGTATATATGAACTAAAGAACTAACTATTAAAACAGGTATCAACATAGACACTGTTAAACTATCAAAATGAAAACCTCATAGAACATTAAGAGATTCACTATCAATTCATCTAAACAGATTTATAGATACTGGTATGTTATTTAAACCTACTTCCAAAAAGGCAACTATTGCTAATAAAGTTGTTACAATTACACTTGTACATGTAATTAATTGTGCTCCGCTAACTCCGACTTTTCTACCAAAAAAGCCGGATACTATTGATCCTAATAAAGGTAAAGTAATTATGACTAAATACATTATTTATATTCTATTGCGATACTTCCTCTTAATCTATAAAATGCAACTAGAATACCTAAACCTATTGCTGATTCTGCACCAGCTATCGCTATTATATATATAGCATATGTTTGGCCTAATATATCATCAAAGCTAAGTGAACTTATCAATATTAAGAATGTAATAGCTAATAGCATTATTTCAATTGAAATAAGCATTAATATTATATTTTTTCTGTTTAAAACGAAACCTAAAATTCCGATTAAGAAAAGTATTAAGGATAAATTCATTATATTATTTTTTTTTTTCATAATTATAAAAAGGGTCATAAAAATAGACATTTAAACTTTTCACTGAGCGACAATATGGAAAGAGTTTAAGCAAAATTTTGGGTCACTATAAAATTGGCCATAAAGTATTGGACAAAGTACGCTACACTTCAATGATTATTGCTAAAACAGTCCAATAAAGACTTAACCGAGACTATAATAGGTAATACAAGAAATAAATACTGCGAAAATTTTTTAGAAAGCATTTTTAGATAATTTAACATCGACTTAATTATTTTTTAATTTTTTTTTCATATTTATACCTAAAACAATGCTAGCATATTCAGCTAAGAAAAAGAAAACGAATATAACGGCGGCGTGTTCTGTCATAAAACCACTAACAAGCTCTGATTCAGCCTCCACCAAATCAAAAAGAGCTCTATTAGTTTCCCCCGCGGATCCGGAAATTAGTCATCCCCTCCGCAAAAATCAAAAGGCTCTGTTTCACCTGTAATATCGCTACTATCTTGTTTAAATTTTTTAGGTGGTTGTACACTAGAATCCGAGTCATCTTCAAACTTCCTTTTAGTGGAAGATTCTGAATCTTTATTAACACTAGAAGCACTTTCTGGATTATTGTTAGTATTGGATTCTGAATCTTTATTAACACTAGAAGCACTTTCTGGATTATTGTTAGTATTGGGTTCTGAATCTGGAGAGTCAGGTAAGTTAGTTCAACCTTCACGCTCGCGTCTATTCAATTCTTCCTTTAATTCTTCATGCCGATCAGAATATTCTTGTATTATTTCGCTGGCTCCATCCTCGTCAGGCCCTACAACTTCTATAGGATTATCAACTATATCGCCTGTATCTGCAATATATCTCCGTAATTGATCTTCAGGGATATCTTCTACAGGATGGCTCATCATAGCTCTAGCACCTTCTACAAAAAAGGATCTATTGGAATCTGTTGCGTAGCCACTCCCATCATCATCGATTGAAGGTGAGTTATTATCCGAGTTTTCCCCTATTTCTGTATTTTCATTTTCGGATTCTGAGTTATTACCCAAGTTTTCCCCTATTTCTGGATTTTCATTTTCGGATTCTAAGTTATTATTCGAGTTAGGGTAAAAGAAACAAGTAGCACTAGAAAAAGGAGATTTATCTCCCGCAACACTTAGCAAGACGCGATAAATTCTATTGCCTCTTAGCTGTCAGGCCGAATATGGTCTATTTTTTTTGCAATTTATATTTATGTTTAATTTCATAACATTTTTACTTTTTTTCTAAATATAGAATAATTTATTATTATTTTTATTCGTTTATTTTAGGTTTAAAATAACTTAGAGTATATAATTTAATCATAATTATATTTACCTAATCTTATCTATTATTTAATATAATTTATTTATTGTTTAATATTATCAATAAATGTCTGGTCCCAGAGAATTTCTTATACACTACTTTATAACCACTTTAAAAGCTACATAAACCTCGCAAATAAGCCTGCAATTCCCTCCTGGCATTAATCTCCATCAATAAAAGGGGGTTTAGGAATTACATTTGTACAATTATCGTTAAGAATAATAAGCATTATATTAACTAATTTATTAACTATTGTTCTTCTAATCAAGATAAAAACTTTTCTATGCTTACGGATTCGATAACTATGGGCATAGAACTATGTAAAATACCACATATTTCCGAACACTGTCCATAAAAAGTCCCTTCTCTATTAATAAGAACCGAAACTTGATTTAATCTACCAGGATAAGCATCACACTTAATACCTAAAGCAGGACAAGCAAAAGAATGAATAACATCTGCCGCTGTAACAATAAATCTAACGTGTGTTAATTCCGGAAGGATAACTCTGTTATCTACTTCTAGCATTCTTAAAGCTCCATCTTCTAAATCAGACTCTGGTACTAAATATGAATCAAATTCTATGAATTCTTCATCTGCATTTAAGAAATCAGGGTATTGATAACTTCAATATCATTGGTGACCTTCTGCTAATACAGACATGGCTGGATCACTAACCTCATCCATTAAATATAATAATTTAAATGAAGGGAAAGCTATCAATATTAATATTAAAGCAGGTGTAATTGTTCATATTAATTCTATTAATGTACCATGATTTAAATATTTATGAGATATAGGAGATTTTTTATTATTATAATTTCTAACTAAAGATATCATTATTCAACCTACACCAAATAATATAATGACTAAGTAAAACATAATATTGTCGTGTAATTCCACTAATCCTTCCATTTGTGGTGTAGCACTATCCTGAAAATATAAACCCCAAGGACTTGGTACATCACAGTTATTAAATAAACTCAAATATAACGTATTTAACATATATTTTGTTATTTTTTTCTATAACTAACCCCATAGAAACCTATAAACAGCTTATACTATAATATAAAAATATTTATAGTATATGTTTAATGACTAGATTTAAAAATAAATGTTGTGCGTAGCAATAAAAGATCTAAGCACAGAATTTTCTAAAGAAACGTGCTTAGATCTTTAAAACATCTAAACTTAAGAGGTATTATAAGTAAAACAAAGAATACAACAAATATACATATAATAAATTTAACCTAATTTATACTACCTAAAATAACGAATAAGAAAAATAATAATAAGAATATAGTTTTTTTATTTATTTTTATTATTATCATCATTACTACTTGTGATAGTGTCAATATCCATTAAATCATTATTATTCGGATTTGTTGGATGCATAAAATTTCTAAAACCTTTCATTAATTCATTAGTAGCTCATTCTTTTTGTTTATTCTGCATAAATTTCCTTTGTTCATCTAAAGGTAATGTTTTTAACCATTCAACTGCCTCCAGATTTTCTCTCCGCATTTTTCGTAACGAACTTAATCTAAGAGCCTCTTCAGAATTCAACTTAGTAATTGTCTCTAATTTTTTTATCATATTATTAAGATCATTCACAATATCTTCGGGTAAAAATATTATACCTTTTCTTCTAGCAAGACATTCCACAGATTGTGCTTTTGATCTTTCTATTAATTCATTTTCTGTTAAACCTGAAGGACCTGAAGTACCTTCAGGGCCTGAAGGACCTGAAGGACCTGTAGTACCAGAAGGACCTGAAACACCGTCCATATTTAAATATGTTTCCTTTGCTATTTCTATTACTACACCCTTAATACCTAATCTAGCCATTAAAGCTAAAGATCCCGCGAGAATATATTCAGAATATTCAGAGGCAGGTAAATGTAAAAATGCTAATATAAAAGTAGGTAGAGAAGAATATTTGATTAAAGCCATTATAATTACAGCAAATAAACCTAATATAACATTAGTAATAGTTATATTTTTAGTTATATTTTTGATAGTCAAATGTTTTCAAATTTGTGTAAAAAATAATGAACATAATACAGAATATGTTGTAGGTTTATTATTAAATAAATTAATCATTTGTTTACTATCTATTTTTAAAGCATTTTTACCTAATTCAAATGCAAATCCTAATGTTAATACTAAAAAAAAAATTAACATAATAACTAAACCATATATACCATTTGTATATGCACTTACTACATAAGGATAGACTAGAAGAATTTCTAAATCAAATAATAAGAACAAAAGTGCAAATATAAAAAAAGAAATACTGAATTGTGTTCGATTTTGACCTAAAAAAGAATGAAAACCACATTCAAAAGCACTATTTTTTTCTTGGTAAGGATTATGTGGAGCGAAAATTAAATTAACTGCTAATAAAATTATAGCTAATACAGGTATAAATATAAGGAAAAAAGTAGTACTTGTCATTTAAGAATTAAATAATATTAATGCTAATATATTAGCCATGCTTAATCATTCATTAGGTATAAATATAAATAAAAGTATTATTAAAGTAAGTATGGATATAGTAATAGTTAAAGAACTAGATAATATAATATTCTTTGTTTTAAATGTTAGCTTTTGTACTAAAACATTATTCTTAAGAATATTTCCATGTAAGTTTATATTAACCAGTTCTGGATTTGTTTTGTATTCAGATTTATCAAAAAATACTTGTCTAATAATATTTAAATAATAAACTGCACTAATAACACTGGTTAATATTGCAACTAAAGCAAGGAAAACATAACCACTATCTAATGCGGCACTTAGTACCATCTGTTTTGCAAAAAATCCTATTAGTGGGGGTATACCTACAAAAGAAAAAATTGTAACAGATAAACTTAAGGCTAAAACGGGGTTTATATAAAAATAACCTTTCATCTGGCTTATTAACTGTATTGGAGAATTATTTTTATCAGGTAATTCTTTATACTCCTTATTGTCATTTATATAATAATATAAAGAAAAACCTATACTTATAAGTATAATAAATGCATTTAAATTGCTTATAGAATATTGCATTAAATAAAATATGAAGGCTTGGATTGACTCTATACTATTAATACTTAATGCTAATAATATAAAACCTACATGTGAGATAGTACTATATGCAAATAACCTTTTTATTCTAAATTGCGTTAAACCTACAACTGTCCCTATAATTAAAGAAAGTAGTGAACTAACTAATAAACTACTTGTTCAACTAAATTGGAAGTTAAATAAAGAATTACTTGTATAATGCACCAATTCTAATAAGAATATAAATATAGATATCTTGGCGACTATAGCTACAAATGTTGTAACTATAGTAGGTATAGCATCGTATACATCAGGAGATCAAAAATGAAAAGGTGCTGCGCTTACTTTAAATAAGAATCCTACGCTTAATATTAGTAATGAAAAATTTATATAATAAGATTTATATCAATATAAAAGATTATTAGTAATATCATTGGCTAAATCACTTAAGCTAGTTATTACGTACATTCCATCTAAATTAGTTGTACCAGAATTTGCATATAATAAACCAGTACCCAATAAAATAAAACATGAACTTAAACCACCTAACAAAAAGTAAGTAAGACCACCAGAAGTAGCTAACTCCGAATTACGATATAAAGTACTAAGTAAATATAATCCATAACTTTGTAGTTCAATGGAAATAAAAATAGAAACTAAATCACTGGTTGATACTAAAAATGTAGCTCCAGTGATTATAAATAATAATATTAAAGGGTATTCAATAATTTTAAATTGTTCTCCCATCTTATTTACTATTTTAGTTCTATAATATAATAATTTATAAAAAAATAATTTATTTAAAGATGAATATTCGGCAATCCACACTCTTCTAGGGTAAAAGGCAGTTAATTGTAATATTATTGCGCTAATTAAAAAAATAAAGATCTGAAAAATTTGTGTTATAGAAGTTGTATGAAATAAACCCCCAAATAATCCCATACCTTTAAAGGAATTTTGTATTATTAAACTATCAAAAGCTAATAATGAACAATAAATCAGTATAATTGAAGCAACTCGACTAAAAAGTATAGATTTATCTCGTCTTAAAGTGACGGCATTAGATAATAATAGAAATAATATTGAATAGATTAACATTAAGGAAGTAAAAGAATCGAACTTTTATATTATTTTTAAATTAAATAAAACTTACCTGTTAAGCTAACTTCCTGTAGTTTAGCATATTTAAACTATCATATTCTTTTCCTTTTTTCCTTGTGCAAAATATGTAATATTTAATGAACTATGAATAATGATGCAAGTTAGGTTGTAATTTATTATTTAGGTTAGGAATAACCAGCCTCTATTCATATATTATACATATATTTGTTTATTTTTTTTTTATCTACCCTACGATAAATTTATTTAGAATAAAAATATATTTTTCCTTCCCCTTTTTATATAATAATCTAGAATTAAAAATTAAAACTACATATTCCTATCTTTAATGTTTTATAAACATAGACACCTTAATTTATTCTCGTTTAGTAAAAAAAAACCAAATAAAAAAAAAGTAAACAGGGATAGAGTCATCCTCAAACTAAAAATAATTTAGGTTATAAATACAAATATGTTTTAATTATGTATATGATTACACATAAACCCAAAATTAAAAATATTATTGTATAAAATTGATATAAAAAAAATATAAAATTATATTTAGACAGCCGGAGGAGAAATTTGAATTCTCATTCTTAATGCATGAAATTAATGTTCTAACCAATTAAACTACCCTGGCTTTTATTTAAAGTTTACTTTAAATTAAATAAAGGGTGAATACCCTGAGTTGAACAGGGAATCTTCTGTGCCACATACAGTCGCTCTACCATTGAACTATATTCACCTTAAAACATAAATACAATATACTAAATTATGTTGGGGTGATTCGAACACCCAATGGTAAATACCAAAAATTTATGACTTACCGGTTAGTCTACAACATAAACATTTTGAATACATTAATAATTATATTTAAGATAAGGTAAATCCGACTTGAACGGATAAAATTTAAAAATCAAATAGTCCTAAGCTATTCATGTCTACCAATTCCATCATTACCTTTTTATTTTTAATTTTAATATATAATAAATTTAATTTTGTATTGACAACAGTAGCTATATTGCATAGTATTATAGTTACAAATATAATTTTATTAATTCACAAAAATTTAATAAAGATGCTAATTGAACACACCCAATATAAACAAAACATTTAAAGTAAGAATTATATTACATAAAAAGGATTGCTCGAGATAAGATTTGAACTTACAGCCTAGGTCGCTTCAAGACCCCGCTCAACCAATTGAGCTTCTCGAGCTTATATTTAAAAAGAGGCAATTTCCTCTAAATTCTATCCTAAACTATTTATTATTAAGCAATAATGCAAAATTTAGGTTAGAATTGGAGACATCAGGACTCGATCCTGAAATAACGATATGCAAAATCGTAGTTTTACCAGTTAAACTATGTCCCCTTATTAAAAATAAATTAATAACAAATACTTATAGACATATATTTAAAAAGAGGCAATTTTCTCTAAATTTATATAAAATAGTATAAATATCATTGCTAATCGAAAAATAAAACTAGATTTATTTATACTTTACATTAATTATATATTTTTCACATTTATATAAGCCATGATTTTTTATACATTTTGCAATATAAGAATGATGTTTATTAATAAATATAGATGCTTTTCGTATAAATATAAATTACGAGAATTTATTTGTATTATTAGTAACTACAACAAAGTATACTGGGGTATTACCAGTTGTTATTTTTAATTTTTGCATCTTCTGTGCGATTATGACCTAATTTAGATGCACGCATAAGTTAAATACTTACTTCACTATGTTTAAATCCAGAAGAGATCCCCCCCGTCTTTATATTATATTCGGGATTTAAACAATCAATATAATATTCTTCCTTTTAAATTAAAACAAAAGGATTACAGTAATCAAGTATTTTTAATTTAAACCAAGGATAACCGTATTTTATTAATGCTATATAAATCATACTATTATTTTTTTTTTTATTATTTCTGTCTCTAAATAGGATATATTCTAGTAATTTATAAGTCTGCGAGATAAATCAATAGTAGAACCATAGCTTTTTACAGATTCTTTTTGTGTTCATTTATAAATACCAATCTTTTTTTATTAATTTTTAATATTTATCCTTTTTTAATATAAGATTATCATAATAAATAATAGGGTTAATAAAAAATAAAAATTTTTTTTTATTAATTAAAAAATTTTTTTTTATTATTGTTTTTTATCTATCCGAAAGAGGACTTGAACCTCTATGATATTATATCAACGAAGCTTAAGTTCGTCCTGTCTACCAGTTCCAGCACTCGGATGTAAAATATATAATTATTTTGTTAGCTAAGGCCAGGGTGATTTGAACACTCATCTCAGCTGTCATGAGCAGCTTGCTTTACCAATTAAGCTATAACCTTTATATTTAAACGTGCGGACAAAGGAATTGCACCTCTATATATTGGACATGAGCCAATTATGTTACTATTACATCAATCCGCAATAATATATTTATTGTTATAAACATATATTAATCATAATAGCCCCAGAGGGTTTCGAACCCTCGTATGTAATGACGAAAACATTATGTCTTAACCACTTGACTATAGGGCCTAAAAATTTTATTATTTTTAATAAAAGTCCAGTGCAAGTATCGCACTTGCTTCAGCTGGTTACAAAACAGCTACATTACTTTTATGCTAACCAGACTTGGTTAAAAGAATGTAGATATTTTAAACATACGATTCTCCTTAAATTATATCAATTAAATTCAGTTATATATAAAATTAGTACTTTATACCTAAAAACATTTAAATTCTTTCAGCTAAAGCCTATACAAATTGTAATAAATAGAAGCATGATAAACATATTATCCGTAAATAAACATTATATCAATTAGTCTATTTATTACTAATTCTCGTAGTGTTCAACTACGTATATTTAAGAATATCTTAAAGTAACTTTCGTGCCTAGATGCATTCAGCACTTATTTTTAACTAACATAGCGTTCCTGCCGTGCCTATGCTATAAATTTACTTAAGTGAAAGTAACATCCCTGTATAAAATTTATTAAAAAATACTATACTTAAATTAATATTGGGCACATAAACAACAGGTAAACCAGAGGTTAATATACCCAGCTCCTTTCGTACGAGGGGGCTATCTTTATTTTATTCTAATTTCCTCTAGAAGATAGAAACCATACTGTCTCACGACGTATTTAACCCAGCTCGTGTGACTTATTAATCGACGAACAGTCGAACCCTTCATGATTCCTGCATTCATGTGGATAAGTCAAGCCGACATCGAGGTGCCAAACTGCGCACTCAATTTGTACTTCCTGGCGCAATTAGCCTGTTCAATTATGTTATCCATTTTTCACAAAATGGTTCAGACTATTTTTTCATTATTATTTTTCCTTTATAATTAAACTTATTAAAACATAGTAACACGACATAAAAAAAAATTATTTTTTTTTTAATTAAAGATAAAAAACAAAGAAAAAATAATTAAAGAGGAAAATAAATACCTAAAACCCTAATTAAAGGAAATTAGATAGAACGAGGGGATAGTAATTTAATAATCAATTAATATCTTATTAATTGATTAAAGTAAATTAGATAGAACGATAAGATATTAATTTAATAATAAAAAATAAGATCCATGATGGTCTCTATCAAGGATATTAATTGGCTAATCAATTAATAAGATCCACGATAGTCTTTTTACCATGAGCAATTAACTCGTCTCATTGCTCTAATTCCTCCGCAGAATTTGCTTCATTTGGTGAATCAGTATCACCTTCAATACTATTTTGTTCGTCGACTTTCTTTCGCTCTTCTTTATTTTCTTTAAGTTCCTCTAATTGTTTTTTTAATTCTTTTTGTTTAGCTTCTATTTCCTCAGCCAAAGCTGTGCTCTTACCAAAGACGAAAGAAGGGAATAATTCTAAAACTAGATTAAATAAGTATGTATTAAACAAAATCATATTTTTTTTTTTTATTTTTTTTTTTTGTGGTATTTTCCATAGTTACCTTACGCTGACCCACCGTGGGCAAGACTATTTCATTCATGTATTAAAGTAGAAAAAAAATGTATGATACATTCTTTCCTCTAATAAAATTTAGCAACACGAGATAAAGAAAAAACTAAGGTAATAAGGATAAAAAATAAACACACACATAAAAAATTATTATTTACTACTTACTCAACCTTTAACACCATAAGCCCCATTTCTATTCTTAGAACTTATAGTAGAGTACTGTAAATTTGACTTAACAATACCTCTTAGCATTATAGTAGATAAACCTCTAAAAGATGAATCTACATTTTTTAAACCACCTTTTCATTTCCTTTTCAATACGGATCTAGATGCAGTAAAACGTCTTGTTAATCTACCTTTAGCTTCTACTCTTATACCTCTTAAATTCAGATGTTTTAAAGATCTAAGAACAAAATTTTCTAAAGAAACGTGCTTAGATCTTTTCTTGCCACGCACATTTATTTTTAAATTATTAGCTAAAGGGTAAAATTTTAACAATAAATTTTGTAAACGATCATTAATATTTTTAGTTTTTTTATTTTTCATTAAAAACATAGTACTAATAGTATTATTACGTATTCTATTAATAAAAATTTCATCTTTATTAGGTTTTTTTTGTTTTTCAGCTATTTTTCTTATAACTGGTAGTTTTATTTTTCGTAAAGAAGCTTTTAAAATTTTATATAATTTATTATCTCTGTTTCTTAATTTTAATGATACAGCTTGTGTATATATATCACTATTCAAATGCATTTTTTTTAAATTTACAATATTTAATTGTACTTTTTTATTATAAATTTGTTGAATTAGATCAATAAGTTTTGATAAAAAAAGCCCGTCAAATTTTAATTTATTATCTTGTAATAACTTAAAATAAAGATCTCAATTTTTTTTATATTCTTTTCCAGCTACTATGATTTGAGAATTAAAACTAGGGAAATTATTAGGAAAAAAACTTTGAGCTTTATTATTAAACATTAAGTATATTTGGTCATTAGTTAAAAGTTTTGCTCAAACTAAACTTCTTAAAATCTTATAATATTTATTTATTGCTTTTAGTTTAGAACTTTGCTTATTAATAAGACTTATCATATCCGAAAGATATCATTCATAATGTTTACGTCAATTTTTGTATTCCCTCAAATTAAATAATCTATTATAAGTAATTTTCATATTTCCTTCACTATCTTTAACTACTGTTTTTTTTAAATTTATTTTTGTTTCTATAAAAGTTCCTAAACCAAACGTAAGCTGCATTAGCTTTCGAGCTAAAAACATACTTTCTGTGTTATAAACATAAAAAGTAATGATTACTCTAGAACTTGTATGTTTTAAGTCACCTTTTCCTATAAAAACTCTTTTACCTGATAGCCGTCTGAGTCTAGGGAGCATCGGTTTCTCCTTCTGCTGTCTTTTTGTGTTAAGTATTTTATGTTTTATTTTTGAATTAAAATAACTTTTTAATAAATACATAAGATTTTTATCTGCAATAGATAAAGATTTAATACTATTTTTATTATATGTATAAATACTATTAAATCACTCTTGAGCCGCAGGAGTAAAATGTCTGCTTTTTCCTGTATCATTATGTATATACGTTAAAGGTTGAATAACTATATTTTTAGATTTTTTCTTTAATAGTAAAGGTGTATTATTTTCTAAAATATATTTTTTTAATTTCTTTAAAGGCAAATGGGGTTTTTTTATGTGTTTATTTTTTTTTTCTTTTTTTTTTTAGTATTTTCCTTATTTACCTTAAGCTACGTCATTTCGCGAATTATGTCTATTTAATTAGTATAATATATAAAAGTAATTAATGTATGATTCATTAGTCGTTGAACGTATTTACTTAAAGTAAAAAGTAAATTTCGCTTCAAGTTAACTATACAGTTTTTCTTGAAATTAATCATATTAAAAAAATATAATATGCATTTTTGTACATAAAATATTTGGGACAAATTTTATCCCTAGCGTAGCTTTTTCAAAAATCCAAGACCTTTCCTTACTGCATCTTGTGATCATATGCCCCGCTTACGCGACTGATAGACGTGTAAGTCAAACAGTAAAGCAAGATTAAG
>Ga0307518_10000973_pt1 | contig 21382 bp, 11 predicted proteins | sample 25_EM_MG_FD_203889 | JGI IMG/M metagenome (GOLD analysis project Ga0307518, IMG submission 203889) | Populus trichocarpa ectomycorrhiza microbial communities from riparian zone in the Pacific Northwest, United States - 25_EM | ecosystem: Host-associated > Plants > Roots > Unclassified | place...
CCTTTTTGCCCCTGCGTCCAAACTTATATTTAATTTTATATCATTTCAATTTCAATTTGATTTAAACCGTCAAACTTTCTTAACTTGAGTCATAAAACTAAAATAATTTTATAAAAAAATTAAAATAAATTATAAAATTTAATTCTTAATCAATCTAAATAGTAAAAGATAAAATTAAAAACAAAATCAATTATGAAAAAGACCTAAAAACTCAAATCAATTGAATTAACTCATAAAATTCATGATTCGAGTCATGGGACTCAAACAACCTCCTATAAAACAAACAAAAATAAACTATAAAACTTAATTCTCAATAAATATAATGTTAAATAACAAAATTAAAAACAAAGTATTATTCCGAAGAACAGTACTTTATGAGGAGAGAACAATAATTTCCCCTCCTCAACGAGTTATTAGTTCGTTGAATTAACCTAAATTAATATTTATTTATTAAAATAATATTAGTTTTTATTTTTAAAAAAATATTTGTACTGGTTCTTTCAAGTTCAACTAAGTCAGATTTTATTCTTTTTCAAATTAAAACCTAGTCTAGGTCAAATTTTTGAAGATTTCTTAGATTAACTCCTCAAATAAATTAGTTTAATAAAAATGATAGAAAGCAACAAGTTAGTTAAAAATTTATGAAATCAAGTTTCAAGTTTTCCTTTCCACATATATAAAAGAATCTTCCTACCACCTATACTACAAACTATAAAGTTCTATAGGCATGAATGCCTTGTCCTAAAAATATAAATAATATAAATAGTTAATAGGCATTGACTTATTTAGCAAGTATAATTGCTACCACACTATTAAATTTAAAAACTTGTTTATTTTTGTATTTCAAAAATATTTTTGAAAAAATTTAAAATTTTTTCTTTTACTTAAAATTAATATTTTTTAGTGTTTTCAGATCATTTTGATGTACTGATGTCAAAAATAAATTATTTTTAAAAAAAATATTATTTTGATGCATTTCCGAGTGAAAAACACTTTGAAAAGCAACCGTAATCATGTTCTAAATAGAAATAAGACACTGAAAGTAAACATACTTATTAATTCATGATCACTTAAAATAGGTTTTTACATGATAAATAATATTTTTTTTCTTATATATAAGGCAACAAGATACCTTTTTTTTTGTGAAAGTATACTCATAATTATCACAATTAGGATAAATTAAGAAAATTACAAATAAAAAAATATTTTTTTATAATTTAATAAATAAATCTATTAAAGAATTCATTTTCACTTACATATTGCAAAATGAATAACATTTAATGACAATTTCTAAATGAGACTAAGATGGAGTTTAAAATATTTATAGGTTTTAGTTAACCAAATACAAGTATAAAATGCATTCAACATGTAGAACTTATCAAATATATTCTGATATGTTGAGATTGAAACATTTTAAATACACCACGTCTATGTAGTAAAAAATTGTCCTTCGAAACCAACCGCCCAAATTCATATAATTAATGCATTGGTAAATTGATAATTATTATATTATAATTACAAAAAAAATTCCATGGGGAGTTCATTATGCGCCAATACACAATTTACTATTCACCACGACAATATAATTATTATTTTATCCTTTAACAAAAAAATTAATTATCTTGGTATTAAAGATAGAATGGTTTTTTAAAAATATTCTATTAGACATTATAAAATTAATTGAGGATAATTTAATTTTTTTACTTTTTATAATAACTATCCTTATTTATTGGGAGCATTCTCCCATTTTAAGATTTTTTTTTTCACTCTTATACGGCGCCCTTTGTATTTATATTTTATCCCTTGTGTCTTTTTACCATATTTGGGACTAAAGTACCCCTCAGACCACAACAAAAAGATATGAAAAATAAAAAATAATAAAATAACTTGAAATCCCTATATATAAAATTGAAAACAAAATGAAAAACCTAGAAAAGTAAAAACTAATAACATCTAAAAAAATGGAAACAACCCATATATATATATATATATATATATATTGGGAACTAATGAAAATATTATAAAACACTCATCTTGGGAAAATTATTTCACCGCCATGCACAGACAAATTTATATTTATGAAGCATTATGGATATGATTTTATATATATATTTTTCGAAGTTAGTTTTCTTTTTTCTTGGATTTTTTATTTTGTTATAGTTTTTAAATGTTTTTAAGTTTTCTTTTCATGGACCTTAAAGGTTTTTAATATTTTGAAAATTAATTTTTCCTTTGAAGATTGTAAGAACACATTAAAAAAATGACATATGAAAACGAAATTTTATTTTTAAAAAAAGAAGGTATATGGAAGAATACGTCAAATATATAAAATTCGATTAAATAACCCTAATTTTTTTTTTTATCTTCCTTAGATGTCAAATGCAATACTAGAATTTCTTCATCCACAACAACTCTCAAATTCGAGCTTGTTATTATATATATAAATGATTCAAGATTTACAGTCCTTGCCATTGAAATATTATAAGAAGCATCAAACCCAAACAATACAATATGCAAAAAAAAAAAAAAAACAGAGAGGGTTAAGTACATACCTCATATGTATTGTTAGCTGATTATATACTATATAAGTCCTTTTAGTTTTAATTTGACTTGATCTTCAAATTCTGAAGTAAGAACTTTTAAAATATTTATGAAATTTATAAAAAATAAAAATATTAAAAATAAATGTAACACTTCGCATTGACCTTTTAAAATAAAGTAAAGAAAAAAAAACTATTTTCCATGGCTAAGCTTAAACAATAAAGATATTAAGTGATGGGATTAAAAAACAAAAAGTTAAAAAAACATTATTAGTAAGTTTTGATTTCTTTCAAATACCACCCCTTTCATCAATTTTAATTTTTTCATTTTCATTTATTATATTTATTTATTTATTTATTTCAAATTCTCAATTATTTTAAAAAATAGAATGTATTTTCATTCTATTTCATATTTTAGAAACTAGGAGAGCAATGTTGGAAAAATTGAAAAGCTGGGTTGGATGCGAAAGATATGAAAACCCAACCTGGCCTGTAAAGTTACAAAATATTAGCAGGTTGGACTATTTCTTCAAACAGAGCTTCATTTCTTTTAAACTTGAAACGTAGATGAAGAAGGTTTAAGAATTTTTAAAAGAGCTTTCTTATTTAAAGAGCTTGTCTTGAATAAAATTTTGTATCTCTCCCTAAAAAATTATCATTCCCCGTGTTTAGGGTAAAACTCTCTATTTATATAAATTTGTAAAGGCACTTATATTTTTTTTAATGTCACATAACATTATTTTATTAGTTTATTTTTTATTTATAAAATCTTATATTTATAATAATATATCTTAAATATCTCATCCTATATATTAATTTTTCATTGACGAAGAAGTATATAAAAGTCCATTAACTTTCCATATCATTTTATCAACAAATAGCTTGCATAAAATTTTAGAATCCATCAAACAATTACTAGCCATGTCAACTCAAATGGGATGATCAAATATACCAGGGAAGGGTTAGGAAATGATTTTAAAGAATCCTAAGCTAATGCTTTTTTTAGGAATCCCAAAAGAATTATTCATCCTTTATAATATTACCTTTGCTAGTCCTCAATAATATAGGGAATAACTTGTATATTTCTAAAGCTCCTTCTACCTTTGCACATTAAAAAAAAACTAAGTATTATAGTGATGATATAATAGGCGAGATAAAATCTGAATATATCATTAAGTATTAAGAAAGTATCATAAACAATATTGTTCATGCAACGGTCCACTACGTTCCTAACTTAGCTAATCAAGCTGAAAAGATCTTCTGTTTAATCAAAGATATAAAAGTTGATTACTTTCCTATCAGAAAAATAGTGAATGAGGTCATTAAAGATGCTAAAAAGCTTAAACTACATAGAATCTTCAACTAAAATAATCAACATGATATCAATTCTCCATGTGATAAGTAAAGTCAATCCAGCTATTCTTCATGAATTAGGGTTTGTTTGGCAGTGTGGTTGCGGTTGCTTTTCAAATAGCTTTTCGTGCCAAAATGCATGCCAATGATGTTTTTTTATTTTTTAAAAATCATTTTTGACATCAGCACATCAAAATGATTTGAAAACACTAAAAACATATTAATTTCAAGTTAATAAAAAAAAAAAATTTTAAATTTTGTCAAAAGCGCTTTTGAAACGCAGAAACAAACAGGGCCAAGGGTGACCAAAAAAAAAAAAGTTAAAAATGATATGATTGGAAACCATAGGATTCCATGCAATTAAGCCAACAAAAAAGCAAAGGAAGATCTTCCACCTCGAATAGAGTAATTTTTGGAGCTGTAACCATTGTCAAGTATTTATCAAATGCAAGTTATTGGAATCATAATCTTGAGAAATTCGATGGAGTAGTTCTTGAAATAGGAAGGAGAAAACTATAGATATAAAAAAAGAGAGCAAAAGATAGCAAGGAAGCCATATCAGCATCAACGAAGATCTTCACTGTTAGATACACACCGAAGTCCGAGAGAGATCTCCCATCAAGCTTCAGGCCAAGAGAACTCGAAGCTGAGATTTCTATCTCGAAGAAATATTTGGTGGGCCAAAAGGTGAAAAAGAGCAGAGAAGGTGATTTGACGTATCGACGTTATTGTAAAATTGAGGGAGATCCTGCCTAATCTCTTCTATTCTGATTTCTGAAAAGCCGAATAGTTTTTGCGGTGAGGAAAGTGCAGCGCCAGCATAATTAGTTGTCGCCTAGGAAGGAAGTACATCTTCCTTAAATAATATAATTCACCATTAGGATGACGAGGGTGAAATGATCAAAAACTTTCTCCGAGGATTGCTAACTGTTAGCCATCGATCTTGCAGTCGCGCTGATCTTCGCTACTCTTTCATGACACGTGCCACCCTTCAGAAACTCCAAAACTTGCTGCAGACAACACAATTTGATAATGGCATTGCTGTAATATATTAGATACTAGGCTTCTTTCCTTTTCTTCTAACCGAAGCCTTTCTTGCTGTCACCTGGTGGTGGAAGGAAGCCTAACAACTGTGACGTTTTTAAAAATTAACACAGGCGAATAAATAGTAAATGTAACATAGTTAGAAAGAAAACACTGTTGATTGATCCCAAAAAAAACCCTGTGGGGCTAGTGGTTTTTTTCTTAAAGCCAACGTGCGTTAACTTTTTTGGGTTATTTTTAAATATGTTAAGTATACAAATTAATTTTAAATTTGAACTTGAAAATATATCAATTCAGAAAGTTTTAAAATTATTTACTGGTCGGATTTAATAAAAATATCAAACAATTTTTTTACCTTTTAATTCAATCTTTCAATTTTCTTATTTCAATTGAATCTATTTTTGCTTTTTTTTTTCTCTTCAATTTCATCATTTAATATTTGATTGATTTTGAACTAGTCTTCATAATTTGTTTCATTTTTTTATATATAAATTATTTTAGTCTCATACAAACATCATAATATTTAATTGTTGATTAATTTTATGAGTATCTATCTTTGTTATTATATCATTAAGTAAAAAATAGTTTTTTTTTTAAAAAAATATTATTAAACCTAATGGAGCCCATGATCTGAGTTGTGAGTTTGTCGGGTTAAGTTGCAAATCTTGGGTTAATCCAATATGTCGTTGTTTCATATTAAAAAGAAACAAAAATATCATTTTGAAAAAAAAGAATTAAAAATCAAACAATACTTTTTACCGGTCGTTTGAATTACCTTTGTATCTTTCAAGTCGACTAAGTCATATTAAAACAATTTCTATATATGCTAATTTTAAATTAAGGCTAAGAAAAAGTCGATGAGAATTCAAAGATTTAATAACAATGTTAAATAGTTTTTTACTATCTAAGTTTTTTTTACAAGTTAGAAAGCTTAGTTATAACTAAATCATCATAGTTTATCAAAACTAAACAATTAGTCCCTGTAGTATAGAAAATAACTAATGATCTCTTTACTAGAGTTGGCCATATTCTACTTAGTAGGTTTTTTTAAACCCAAACACGCCTTTTTTTCCTTTCCCATCTTATCTGCTTCTCTTTTCACTTTTTTTTTTTAATTGGAAAAACACTAAAGTTAGAAACGAACCAAAGAATTCATGGATTAAATGTATGTTTTATGAAACTATGAAATCTAGTTTAATTAGTTTAGGTTCCCAGTTATAGGATATTGAGAGCACAATACCTAAATTGCCTTCGTGTATCCATCCCTCTTGATCGTTCGTTCCACAAGACCCGCCCTCACATGCTACTCTTAAACGGTTGTTAACTGACCACGTAGTACTATTAAAATTTGCCACGTTGTAGGATCCATGTCCCCAAAATTTTCCCATCGAGTTAGGTGAAGAAGAAGTAGGAAATTGAGACTTGAGAGCTTAAAAACAGAGACCGCTCTCTCAGATTGTTGTGATGGGCGATATGGAGCATCAAGAACCAACAATAGTTATCAACGGCCTGAGATTCACGTACCCAGGAATCGACGGTCACCCACCTCCTGGGTCTAAACCGTTGATCGATGAGTTCTCTCTCAACCTCAATTCTGGTGATCGATGCCTTCTTGTTGGATCCAACGGCGCTGGTTAGATCTTTGTTTGTTTTCATAAGATAATAGTATTAGTATGCAAAACACCAGAATAGTAATGGGTTTGTTTTGTTGTGTTGTAAAGGGAAAACTACAATTCTGAAGATATTAGGAGGAAAACACATGGTGGAACCCCAAATGGTTCGTGTTCTAGGAAGGTCTGCTTTTCACGACACTGCTTTAACTTCTTCTGGACATCTTTCTTATCTTGGAGGAGAGGTTAGAAATTACAAGTCATTCATGAATTTGCTTTTTTCTTATTAATGACTGTTGCTGTTTAATTTAAAATTTGGAAACTGGTGTTTTATTTCTTATCTTCAATAAGACGTTGAGGAACATTACCCCCTCCAGTAATGTGTTATTGGATATGCCAATCTAATCCTTGGAAGAACAAGAAAGAAAAACAAATTCTTTGTTGCATTGCAATGGATATTCCTTTCATATCGTAGCTCATTTCCACATGAAAAAGGATTCCAGCCTGCGAAATGGGAGCAGCCTAAACTGTAAAAGGAGGCCCTGCTTAAATTAATTATGAGAACAATGTTTGACTGGATCTCATCTATCATAATCAAATGGAATAGTTTGTTTTACTTTGTCTAATATTGAGCATGATATGCTTGGCATGACTATACCATGGTGTGTTTGGGACATTTCGATAGGAATTTTTTTTTACCTAACTATCCGGATTTCGAGATTTTCATATTCTAAGTTTTATTTGTTGATCATTGTTGATAAAAAGTCTTTCTTTTACAGTGGAGGCGAGAAGTTGCTTTTGCTGGTTTTGAGGTTCCGATACAAATGGATATTTCTGCGGAGAAGATGATATTTGGGGTGGCAGGTATTGATCCTCAAAGAAGAGCTGAGCTAATCAAGGTGAGTTTCAAATTATTCAAGATGCATTTCTGAGAAACTATTTCTTTAGGTCTGCCATTGACAGCAGTGGGACATTACAACTTGTTATCTTGATTGGATAGGTATTGGACATTGATCTGTCATGGAGGATGCACAAGGTTTCTGATGGCCAGAGAAGGCGGGTGCAAATTTGCATGGGTCTCCTGAGGCCATTCAAGGTATCCCTTTTTCTTGCTTCATATCTCTCGCTTATATCATGAGTTTCCATTACAATGCTTGTAACTCCTCATTTGGGCAAGTTATTGTTTGTTGAGGATATCTTTTCTTCCTCGTTTTTCCCATACATGTCTTAATATAAGCCGACTTTACCTCCTTGTTTATCTAGGTTCTTCTTCTTGATGAGATAACGGTTGACCTCGATGTGCTAGCAAGGGCTGACCTTCTGAAGTTTCTAAGAAAGGAATGTGAAGAGCGAGGTGCTACAATTATCTATGCAACGCATATATTTGATGGTTTGGAGGAGTGGCCAACGCATATTGTATGTCTTGATTTCTTCAGTAGTTCAACAGGCATCACATATAATGCTTGCTCTTCTCGATGTCTAATTGGTTTCTTCTTTTACAGTTGTATGTTGCTCATGGGAAGTTGCAATTCGCATTGCCAATGGCCAAAATAAAAGAGACTAGTAATTTGTCACTAATGGTTAGTAGCTATGTCTAATTCTCTAATCTACTTTTCAACTTGTTGATAGTTTTTCAATTTCCAGAATATAAATCCTCTTGCATTGTGTGATGCCGAAATGAAAATTGGATTTGCAGAGAACAGTGGAGAGCTGGCTGAGGAAGGAAAGAGATGAGGAGAGGAAAAGAAGACAAGAGAGAAAGGCAGGAGGTCTTCCAGAATATGAAAAGCAGGTTGAGGGAAGTCGAGTGACCGGTGATCCAGCTCGTGTTGGTGCTCGTGTTATGAACAATGGTTGGGCTGCAGGAAGGCTGCACTCCACCATTGCGGGTGAAGAGAACTTCTTCTTGAGCTCAAACAGGGTTTTGAGATAGTAGATAAATTCAGTTGAAAATATGAGAGATCTGCTTGCTATCAACATTTATACAGCTGGGAATTAGTATTCATACATACACGTTTTGCTCCTTTTTACTTTCAAAGTCTTTGTTGAGTGAGCATAAAAAACGATGTTCAAAATAATAGATAGCATCATCTTATTCATTTTATTATGATTCATGGATAATGGTTTATGTTAATGTCTCCCCTGTAATTTGTGAAGATCAATAAGAATTTCATTTTCTCCTTTAGATCATCTCCCGATTCTAGCTTTCACAGATGCCCGGTATCTTCTGGAGCTGTAGTCTTTACACACTAAGTAAGCAAGCTTTGGTTGGCTCTATTAACTCAAGATCTCATTTACAATGTGATTCCGTTTTATAAAGTTTAAACTTAACGATGCGAAAATAATGCGTTGATGTTCTTGACAGTCGTTAATTGCAGTTAACTCAGTCATCCTAACCTGCAGCTCGGAAGACGGAATTCATTGACAGGGTTATTCAAAACACTGGATTAGAACATCCTTCTCTTTCTTAACCAAATTGGCAAGGCTTGCTTCAAGGGTTATTTTTGTCTTTTTCAGGGGGTTAATAGGCATTGCAGAATTAATCGGGGGGCAAATTGATCTACATATTTTTTTTTCACGGTATAATAATTTTTTTACCCTTAAAAGCAAAATAATATATATATCTATCACTTAGAGTATTTTTATCTTTTTAAGTATAGTCGCACAATAAAAATCTATAAAAAGAAACTGATGTGCAGGGAATTTGTGTATTTTCCTTTTGGGTTTTTTTCTATAATAATTGATTTGACAAAAGGGTTTTTATATCTTAAATCAAATATATAATATTATGGGGGCCTCCAATGAAATTGTAGAGGCGTGTGCGGAGGCTTTGCTCGGAACTGATGAAATGCAAGCTAATCCGTTGTTTTAAAAAATTTAATATTTTTTTTATTAAAAAATAATTTTTATTTTGAATGTTTTGGATTATTTTAATACATTTATCTCAAAAATAATTTTTTAAAAATAAAAAAATATTATTTTAATGTATTATGGCATGAAAAATATTTTAAAAAATAATTACAACCACACTTTCAAGCAGACTCTTAACCAAATGGTGGCTTTCAAAGCAATGATAAAATCCTCATAGTGTTTCCTACCTGCCTAGATAGATCGTGTAGCTCCATCCCCTCTACTTTATTTTTTTTCTCTTTTATTTTAAAAAAGCATGCTGGTCTAAAAAAAATATCAATGCAATCCTTCAATTAGTTTTTTTTTTAGTTTTAGTTTTAAATCTTTTAATTAGTATTTGTTTTATTTAAAATAATTTATAAAATTAAAATTTATTTTCAATTTCATTCCTAAGGATGTTTTTCATCTGTTAAATCTGATCTTCTTTCTTTATTTGCTATTTGTTTTTATTTAAAATGATATTTTTTTTAATTTCATCATCTTTCAATTTTTTTATTGTCATTTCTTACTTTGAAATGTTTTTTAGCTTAATGTTTTTCTCGATTTTATCCTTCGATAGTAAATCTATCAGGTGTTCAACTTCTTGATTAAGCCTGGGTTAGAGTTTAAAGGGTTGCGAGTTTGATATATTAATCCGGGTTTGCTTGATTTTTTTTCCTTTTTTAATCTCATTTTTTTTCAGTTTCATTCTCCAATATTTTATTTTATTTTGCTTTCTACAAGATTTTTCAGTCATTTTGGGAATAACACGGGTTGCCTCAGGTTTCCTTTGTCTTTGCTGATCTAGCTTTTTTAAAAGGATTTTTTTAACAGATTAAATTAATTTATTCAAAACCTCAACATTTAATTGGTCAATTGTTGAGCTTCTTGGTTGAAACTGGGTATGGAGTTTAACGGATTATAAATTTGAGAAATTAACTTAAGTTTAGAAGGTTCATCCAAACTTTTTTTTTATTTTTTTTTATTTTTTTCTCTTTTTTTTTCTTTTCATCCTTGATCATTTTCGTGCTTTTGAAAAAAAACATGGGTTACCTTGGGCTTTTTTTTGGATCTTTGTTAAATTCAACTTTTTTATAAGGATTTTTGTTTTTGAATTAAATTAAATCAATTTATTGAATATAAAAATGAGATACTCTTTTCATGATATTTTTTTATTAACTTTCTAGGTCACCATTTTAACAACACAGGCTATCTTTAATTACCTAAATCTTAGATTTTTCTTACTTATTTTAAAACATTAACGTCGAATGAATGTCTTTTTCAATGTTGCGAAAAAAATTGGCCAAGCCTGCGGCATAGCATAGGTCATCTAACTAGTTATATACTAAAAGGAATCGCTCTTTCACGGTAAAAATGATATAATTGTAATTTTTATATTTTTTTTACAATAACCAGTACTGTAGCGATGGCAAATCTACAATTTTTCTTTATAAAAAAAAAACTTTTTTTAGATTTTTTTAGAATTGTTTTCTTTATACTTCACATGTTTTCTCACTTTACATTTGGTCTATTGATCACCAAATTTTTTCTTCATTCTTTTGTTATATTTTTTTTGGTTTTTCCTTTTTTTCTTGTTACACGTTTTTTGGAAATAAATTATTATTTTTAATTTTTTATACTTGGAATATTTATTACCCTACACTTGCCCTATTTATGTCATTTCTTTTATCTTTATCTTCATTCTTTTGTAGTTTGTTTTCTAAAAATCTTTTTCTTTACTTTTTGTAAAAAAACATTATTATACAAAGACTAAAAGGAGATGATATTTCACTGTAGCAATTGCAAAATTTTCATGTTTTTCTATTATGTTAAAAATTAACTTGAAATCTTACACGTTTTTATTAACGAATATAATCTTTACTTTATTCTATTATATGTAAATATAGGCTTTTTGATTCAAATTTTTACATGATATCAAAAATGCTTTAATATCGTCTACACATTCATTCTTTTGCATTAAAAAAAATATTTGACCCGCAGCAAGATGAGTGAAATAAAAATGTTAACATTTTTTTTTGTATTTTTAGCACAGATGACTTTCGATTTATTTAATTAATTGCATGCATAGATTTTATAATTTATAATTAGATTTGTTTTTGTAAAACACTACATTGAAAAATCCTATATATTTATTTATTTTATCAAGAAAATTTATTCAACCCGAAATCACGTATCAAATAGCTATTTCTTACTATCCAGAGATAGTAGAATAATAAGATATACTGGGAGCTTGATTTGGATGGGGTATTAATTTTATTGGTAATTTGTTACCAATAAAATAGCTATTATTTACTCACTCGTCTGTGGAGAAACGTGTAAGGAAATACTATATAAATGTGATGTCGGCTGGCAAACATATAGCCGTCTTAGCTCAGAGGTAGAGCGCATGGCTTTTAACCATATGGTCGTGGGTTCGATCCCCACAGATGCCATTTAACCTTTTCTTTACTTTTTGATCCAGTCTTAAACTAGGCCCACTACTTAAGGCCCATTTATCAAAATAAGAAATTACATAATTCTTTGAAATGCATTCACCCAAGGAGTAAAATGAATCTTAGATTTCCTAGCCCACGACCCAATGAATTCAAGTTGACAGTTTTAGCCACCTCCACTATTTAGAACAAACTAGATAAATGTTCCGTGTCATGGTGGACTAAAAAAAATTTAAACATGTAAAAAATAAAAAAGAAAAAGGTTGCGTGCCTTTAGGCTTGGCAAGAAACCTAAGCTCAGGTGCGCGCACTTAGGTTGTTATTTTTTCGTGTGTGGGTGGATGACACATTTTGTGTCCCTTCTCTTCTTAAGAGATAAACTATACATCATCCGCGACAGCAGACGACACGTCGTTAGAAATTCAGATTATGACCATTACAGTGGTGGTCAGAAAATCAAGATTTAGCTTCTGAGACCTTAAAAGCCTATTTTTCAACCAAATTTTCACCTTAAAAAAACCTAGAATACACTCTAGATGCCTTAAAATAAATATTTGTGGTTTTAACCATGGAAAAAATTGGTCATAAAATGCAAAATTAACCCGATCTCAAAAAACTTCCTGAGAAATTATATGCTTTTTCAAGAAAGATAAAGGCCAAAGAACACTTAAATTGAATTTCTCTCATTGAAATGAACTCGTTGACACCAAGAATGACCTTTTTTATATCTAAAATCTTGGCTATCCGATAACTTTATCTCTTTTTCTTTGTTTTTCAATGACTATCTTTCATCTCTCAAACCAAGAACTAAAATAGGAATGAAATAAAGTCTCGAGTCAAAATGTTTGATTCCCAAACTAAAAAGACCAAAAATGAACTTTAACAAGACCTCTAGGCAAATTTTATCAAAAAAGCGGAGGGACAAATTATTTTTTTTAACAAAGCTTTGTTTTTTTTTCTTATTAAATTTTAGTCTCCTAACATTCAATATTATGCAAACAATAAAAGCAAATAGATTTCTACAAAATTAAAAACCAACCAAATGATGTGATATTTTGTTCAGACTATCATGATCCTATAGAAATCAAGAAAAACCAAATTACAAAGACCGATTTCCAATAAACACAATGTTAAAATACTAAATAAAAAAAACTCAAACATTTGAAGGACAAAAAAAATTGTTCCAATGAATAGTGCTATGTGAGGATAACTACATGGAATTCAACAATTTTTTATAGGTTTTTATTAGCTAGTCAACTTACCCATTGTAAAAATCCAACCTAACTCATAAAATTAAAATGAAAATTAAAATAATTGGTTTATAGATTAAGGAATTAAGTATAAAATTAAAGAACTTTTTAATGAGGTAGAAAGACTTAATTAAAAAAATGAGGACCTAATTGAACAAAAAGAAATCTAGGCAAATTTGAGGTGGCACGGACCTCCAAGGATCCAAATGATTTGTTCTAAAACAATTATCTAACCCTTTAATACCTTTCTTTATTCACTTTATACTAAGCTAGATAATTGAAATCTAAGTAGGATTTGAATTTGAGTTTTAAAAGATCTGGAATGTTATTGACTAAAGGTTAAGTTTTCCCTTGAAACACCAATATTTTTTCCTTTTTGAATTCCTTAACCCACGTGTTAATTCCATATGGCTTAGTGAATCCTGGTTGTCCACGTGTCCTATGCTTTTCTAGCAAACATCTTGTTTGTCCACGTAGTCCTTTATCCTTAGTATTCTTCCACATTCCAAACATTTCATTGTATAAAAGAGAGAGCTTTTGATTTCATCTTCTTCCCCAGTGGTTCAAAAATTATTACAAACTATTCTCCTTAAAAAAAAACTTACCTTCAAGTTGAGGGTGAGTATCTTTAAACCATTTCTCTTCCACCCAACCCGTATCTTTTGGATTTTACCTATCTTATTGAATCAACATCATCTTCTTAGTCATTCCTCTTGTGTTATGTTCTCCACGATCTAAGACTTTTATTGGTTCTATTTGTGGTGTCCCTTCCCATCCAAATAGGAAGAGCTTAGGATCTATAAGCTTTTTTTGGCTGACTATCTCCTAGGTTTATCACTTGCAAAACAATGGAGGTACTTTTCTAGGATTTTATCAGTAATTTCAATTTGAAGGTCGACATGAGGGTGATCGATAGAGGTAGATGTAATTGAATCCCCTGAATATTGAAAAACTCTTATCAAAATTTATTAACGAAAGTAGAGTCCTTGTCAATAACAATAGTCTTAGGCAAGTCATAAAGTTTTAGAACATGTTAAGAGAAAACCTAAGCCACATGTAGAGTAGTATAAATAAGCATCATACTATAAAGTGGGCATATTTAGATAGTTTATCCACTACCACCAAGATCAGAGTAGCGGTTAGATAATGATAATCCTTCAATGAAATCCATATATATGAATTTTCATTTCTTTTTTGATAGAGGTAAGGGTTATAGAAAATTAAAAGGTTTATTGTTTTTCATTTTTGCTTGTTAGAAAACCTCGTATCGTCTTATATAAATGTTTATTTCAAACTTCATCCTTACCTAAAAAAATCTTGTATAACTCGTCTCAATATTATTATTTTTTACCTCTAAGGACCAATTACAGGACTATCATGTATGTATTGCATGATGTCCCTCTTGAAGGGACATTCTCTAATGATATATATAGTCTTCCTTTGTAAAGCAACATCTCTTTTTTTATGTGGTATCTCAGGGAATCAAGTATCTCTATTTTCATGTGTTGGAATATATCTTGTATTCCAAGGTCATAGTGGTAACTCTTTTTTAGTACATCTACCCAAGCTATTATTGGAGAAGTGATAGCCAATAGCTCTCCCTCTTTATCCCCTTTAGATTTCCTACACAAAACATCTACTACCATATTTTCCTTCCCAACTCTATACTCTGTTATGATATCATATCTAATTAGTTTAGATATCCATTTTTGTTGGGTTAGGTTACAAATTTTCTTCTTGGGTATATATTTCAAATTATGCCGATAAGTTTTAATTTTAAAGATTTGACTTAGTAAATAAGGTATTCATTTCAAATCTACCAGCACAATAGCTAAAAACTCTTTTTTCATAAATGGATAGAGACAATTTCTTCCCCTTAATTGAAAAATACAATTAGCTTTTCTTCTTGTATTAACACTACCCTAACACCCTCACATGATGTATCATATTCAATTGTAAATTTTTTTTTATAAGAAAAAATGGTAATGCTAACATAAGGGTTTTATGATTGTCTTTTTTTGAGGTAAACTGGCTTGTTATGAACCATAATCTTATGTGAACCTTTTATAATCCCTAATTAGGCCTAAAAATCCCCTCAAGGATTTTATGTTGGTCTGGTTCATTGAACCATAACCTCTACCTTTCTTAAATCAACATTTACCCCTTCCTCTGATACCATATGACCTAGGTATTCCGGCTCCTGACTAGAAAACTTACATTAAGATCTTTTAGCATAGAGTTTGTGTTTAACTAATAGGTCTAGAATAGCTTTTAAATGACCTATATACTCCTTCTCACTCCCATTATAGACTATTATATCATCAAATAAAACTAGAACAAATTTTCTAAGATAGGATTTGAATACATCATTCATTAGAGCCTAGAAGGTAAATAGAGCATTGGTTAAATCAAATGACATGATCATAAATTCGTAATGTTCTTCGTGAGTTCTGAAAGTTGTTTTTTAAATATCTCTTGGCCCTATTTTGATTCGATGGTACCCAAATCTTAGATCCAATTTGAAAAAATAATTAGATCAACACAACTCATCCAATAGTTTCTCTACCATTAGAATAATTAAACCGACTGTTAAGAGCTTGGTAATCAACACACATCCTTAATGACTCGTCTGTTATTTTAGCTACACTCACTTAGATGCACAAGATTATGGTCGTTCCCAATGTCCATCAAAACCATCATCTATCACAAACCTTGAATTCTAGAAGCATTAGCATGAATTTGCATACAAATTAACATGTACGATTGGATTCCGAAATTCAGCGTAAGAATAATTTAACTTGGCATATATTCCAATTTCCTTATCATGATTCCAGCTATAAACCTCAAAGTTTTGCAAGAGGCTATTTCAAGTCACACACCATATACTTGAGTTATGATCTACATATCACGAGGATAATTTGGGGTTTAAGGATTTTTCTTGACAAGCTAATTGATCGATAACAAGTATATGGTCGCAGTCGGTCCCACTTTACCTGTTGTTTTCTTGCCGAAAGTTGATTTTTCACGATACGAAAGATATTGTTGATAAGGCATAAATGCCTTTCTTTGATGACATGCCAGACATGGTTTGCCTCTTTTGGGCTTAGCGGGTATCTTAACCGGATAGGCCTATTGTCATCTCGTACAAGACCGCCAAAGGTGCCCAGATTCCCACAGCATGGAAAAGATCGGTATATAGCAGGTGATTTGTCTGCTATGAGGAAATAACTCCCGGAAAACAACGCATGTGAAAATGTGAGCCATCTTGCCCTAACAAACCTAATTGCTTGGTTATAAATTTGTACACTAATCCGGTTCCCATGACTTTCCTTCACGAGGCATGTTTCCTACCGTGTGGATCGGATTGGACTGGCTTGTTAGCTTATTCCAGCAGAAAAATAGATGCGATGAGCCATTTGGTACAAGCAGACGCATGAGCAGAGAAATAACGGAGGCATTGCATAATTAGATACGTGAACGGGTTCTGTGCTAGCGAGGAAAAGGAACGATGAAATTGGCAGAAAAGAACTGGTGCTGATCAGTGTCGGTGGAGAGGCACATGGGGAGTTGTGAGCATATCCACCGACAAGTGGGGACGGTCTACTAGCAGGAATCCATCTAATCTTATTGCCAATTTGAGACTGGTTGTTGCAATTCAACGCCCTAATTTCCTCCCAACTGGGATCAAATTTCTCCTCCCACTATGATCAACTTTTTTCTCTCTTTTTTACTGTGATTATTATGTAACGTAATGTTGCATGATCTGATCAGAGAATAGTAGCCCATCATTTCCCAGAAGTAGCAAGATGATTATACATTTAGCTGCTGGGCGTCTCAGAGAGGCTCATTCATCCTTGGCTATCTATCTAGTTAAGTAGGTGGCCATTACTATTTTCAGACAGCATCATTTTGGTGCAAGCATTATTACACATGGGATCATAAAGTTGAGCTGACAAGATCGAGCAGATCACAATTATATAGTTGGTAGTAGTATTATAGAGATGAAAACATACATCAACAGGAGCTGCGGGCTACAAGTTCCTTACTGCAGCCGCTTCAGCCTTTCCTGCCATTTTACTTTGACCAGCAGCTCGACTGGTTCTTAAAACTTTCAATCTAACCAGTCCGCTAAGCAAAAGACACTTCTCCCACTCAAAAAGACACTTTGGAGTCACTGTCCTGCCCCAATTTTCATCCCCGTGAACCCCAATCACTTCCAAGTTTTCCTGAGAAAATTAAGGAAAACTGAAGGCGGGGAAACTCACATTACAGTACTAGTAGGTAAATACTAACAGGTAAGAAAGGAAAAGAAAAGAAAAGAAAAGAAAAGAGGACTAGTGAGCTCAGATGCGGAAGTTTTTGCCCGTGAAGGTCTGACCAAACTGCCAATTAGGTGATGCCACGTTCTTAGAAGTAGAGGTGCGGCCATCGCTGCCTCTAACCCTGAAAGAAAGCGACTGACCCACGAGTACGGCGTTGGATTGCCAGTTCTGTCCCCAGTTACGGCTCATGCTCATCCAATCAGTCTCGGAGCCCTTGATCCACACATTCACGATATCCCCTGCACCCGCCACGTTGGTCACCAAAACCAGGTTGAAGTAACGGAAACCGTTGATAGTGAATCTGATGCCTCCTTGCTTCCTGCACGGTACCCTGAAAACAAAAACAAATCCACATATAATTTACCCCCGCCAGAATACGATAAGGTAGATAGATGTTTTTATTTATAAAGATAAGACAAATACAAATACGGCATGGGGTTATTTTTTTTCTATTAGTGGTGGTGGTGTTGGCGATGAGGAGGTGTATTGTCGCTTCTACCCTGATTTTCCGGGAAAATAATGCCATTTATGATGGGAAGGCTATCAAAGTCTTTTAAAAACCTACAGAACGGGCAACGGCAGACCGCCGATGCGGGTTTAAATCAAATAATAATAATCCAAAAGCAAAAGTAACTTTACTCCTGCCGCTTCAACGTAAAAACAAGAAAATGACACATCAAGAAAAGAACAGAATCTGGGCCACGCAAACCATTAAGAAAAGAAATAAAGGACAGAAAAGCAGATTACTCACCGGCGATGAGCGACAGGGACAATACCAGCGCGGTACTGCGCGATCTTAAGGAACATAGGCATAGCAAGGTCAAAGTGAGGACGAGGTGGGTTACACCAACCACCATTATCGCTGGGTTGAGCAAAGTTAGGAGGGCAGAAATTAGTGGCGGTTACAAGGATGGATGGGTTTCCTGGGTTGCACCATCTTGGATCATCTGCGCACTTAATCTCGAAGCAAGCCCCGCAGCTCAACCCATTGTTGAATAACGCTGTGCTTAATGCTGCTGTGTTCACTCCATATCCTTGGCTATACAGATTGCCATACCCACATGCACCTCCTGAACACAAATACAAACACAAGATCTGTCAAACAAACAAAATCAATCGAACAACATTTCACATGCTTGGTCTATTACAAGCCTGACTATGACATTTCTTTAGTATACATGACGAGCTACTATTTTTTTTAAAAAAAATTTCGAAGAGGCAAACTTTTAGAAGGGCAAGAGGAAGAGATAAAAAAGAAAGGGAGGGTTACCCATAGTTCCGGAGGCGTCACTCCCGCCATAGAAAGTAGCATGAGCACTCTCCCAAGGCCCACCGGTGAAAACTCCAGGGATCCTCGCATGAGCCAACACAAAGACCGAGGTCAGGAAGACAATGCAGAGCAAACCTAACCGATGATGAGCCATTGAGAGAAAGGTAAAGCCTTTTTCTGGGTGTCTGATATGAGGGAAAGCGGGAAGAAGGTGGGGGTATTTATGGATGGTGTGTGTGGGTGGTGTGAGGTAAGGGAATCGACTCTAGAATTTACTGCGGTGCAGCTAGGACTACAACACTGTGTAATTAATGATTCTTTGCTTATTTTGTTACGGTCTCGTCCCCCACTCTCTCTCTCTCCCTGGATCCATGTTGTTCAATTAAAGTCTTCCTCATTAATGTTTTTTTCCCTTTATTTTTAAGAATCAATTGCCCCCACCAATAGGAATCCATGTGCACTCCACGTGATCGCTTCATGTTAATTTTGTTTGGTCAGAGCTGGGGCAACTTGAACCATCTTCAATATAAGAAATTGAGGGAGAAAAAAAAAGTAATTTTTAAATTTTTATTTTATTTAAAAAAAGTATTTATTTTATTAGAAAATCTATTTCTTTGTTGGTGAATCTTCTTTGCTAAAATATCTTTTTTATTAATAGCATGTTTTTTTCATTTTTAATTTGTTTCTCCTTCTTTTAATTATTTTTATATCATAACTTTAAATATGATTCCATTAATTAAATCACCTTTAATTAAATTTAAAAAAGTAACCAAACACCTTCAATTTGCAAAACTGTGCAAAAAATAAAATAAAAACACACACATAAAGTATCACCAGCATAAGATGAAATTGAAAATGAACAAAGTACAGTGACTAAAATGAAAAGGTGAAAGATTAGTATTGTTCATTGACATCTATAATGATTTGCGAGAGGAAACACTCTCATTCTTGTATGCGTCTTCTCTCTCTCTCTCTCATGACATTCTCTCCTTACTTCACAGAAGTGAAAATCCCCAAATCAATATTTAACCAAATTAGTTTTTTTTTTTTTTTTGAAATTTTTATCATTGAATTCAACATGGTTTCAAGTCAAGAAACCGAGGGTTAATCATTATAATAGCAATGAAGGGGTTTTCAATTTCGGTCCAAATGTTAACTGAGATCACAACAAGCTGAGTAAAGCCCAAAAAATGATGGTACATACTGACCCATCCCTACCAGTAACATTGAAGGATTCATGACCAGAAGATAAAGCATATACTCAGACAAGAGTTTGCTGATATGATGTTTTGAAAGAATGCTGCTATCAGCGGTAGAATCTTCTAAGTTGTAGCATATTTCTCTAGCAACATGCCGTATGAGAATGCTTGAGTCAAACTCTGCCTCAGTGCTCCAATTGTTCTCGCTGATCGACAATGCTAAAGTGCCTCAAGATTCCAACATAACCCACAGGTTTTTCCTCAAGGGTAAAGCTTAGCATGCTATATTGGGCCATGAAATTCGAGAGAGAAGTGATTGCTTTCAAGGCAGATGCTTTATTATTTGTACTCAGCTCTTATTAACCCGAGTCTGATTGGCCTGGCCTTCACTCACCGGAAAGTCGATCACCCTTCGTGGTATTGTAGTCCATCTCCTGAAAAACTCAATCCATAGGGGTTTTCCCTGCCACCAATTCCACAAGGTGTTTGATAGTCTTTTTTTTTTTCTTTTCGATGGAAAATTACGCAAGGTGTTTGATAAAAGGTTAGAGTAAAAATGGCGGCTAGGGTTTATGTTTGTTACAGAGAGGATGAGTGATAATTTGTAAATATTTCCAACTTTTTTATCATTTAACTACTCTACTCTTTTTTTTCATTATTATTATTATTATTATTATTATTATTATTATTATTATTATCATTTAACTTCAATTTCTTATCCCTTGATCATAACGATACAGGTGCGCCCTCTTCAATAAACATTTAATATATTGGAGGTTTTTTATGATATATATTATTATATTATATATCATCCAATCAACTTCCATGCAGCAAAAATGAATCCCACATAAAATTTAATTTTTAAATAGTATTATATCTTGAAATCCACTTAATAATCATATTTAGCCTTCAGAAGTTCCGTATAATACACGTGGACAAATCATGCATCTCCATATATACTAACCAGTTCATGGAGAAACCCCACCTGGACAGACTTTGCTTGTGTTTCAAGCAGTGCCTAACCAATGGCTCTGATTTAATTACTAATAAAAACTCACTTTCCTGCAGGACACGTAGCAAGTGGAGATTGAACTTGTTGATCAAAGAAAAATGCGGAAGACTGGAGGCCGCGTTTACACCGCCGATGCATTCCAAGAAAATTTTACACGTAAGAGATGAAAACAAAAAAAACAAAACAAAAAAACGCGTAAAATGTGGGGACAATCGTCCGTATATAAGCTAGCCCCATTGCATGGTGACGACGGCCCTATAACCGTAAAGGGGTCCCGTCCCATCTCAAGACGAGCGCGTACTCACCCTCACTCGCTGCCACGTTACATGCTAGTGGCAGTTTGTTTTTCGGCACAACCGTACTTCTTAAATATTTTGATTTTAAATTATTTTGTAAATATTTTTAAATTATTTTAATGTGTTAATATTAAAATTATTTTT
>Ga0307518_10000974_pt1 | contig 21360 bp, 5 predicted proteins | sample 25_EM_MG_FD_203889 | JGI IMG/M metagenome (GOLD analysis project Ga0307518, IMG submission 203889) | Populus trichocarpa ectomycorrhiza microbial communities from riparian zone in the Pacific Northwest, United States - 25_EM | ecosystem: Host-associated > Plants > Roots > Unclassified | place...
GTAGGTGGCTCGAAGATTTTTGACACATCATGCTTTGATAATGCAGGGGTTTTCGAAGAATTACAGTGGCTGTAACTTTATTTGTTGCTGGGTCCATACAACGATAACATGTCCCTTGCAATAATTCCAGTGGAAGAATCTGCTGCTATTATTTCTTGTAACAGCTGAATTTTGTCTCCTCGTGTTTATTTATGTACTGCTATATATAATGTCGGTTTTTTTTTATGTTTTAAAAATATTTTTTATTTTTTTTATTTTAAATTAATATTTTTTTGATGTTTTTAATAATTTTAATATACTAATGTGAAAAATAATTTTTTTAAAAATAAAAATTATTATTTTTATGTATTTCCAAATGAGAAACACTTTAAAAAATAATTAATATTACACCAATAGTTATCCGATGGCTTTATTTTTATATATATATATTTTTTTAAATATATTTTTTAAAAAAATACATGATGAAAGAACTATCAATTTATTTAATGATAACAAATATTTTTAATTTAGTCTGATTGGGCTTCGAAGACCCACCTTCAGTGCAAATTCTCTTCACGAGTTTCATAATTTAGGGTTGACTTTGTGCTTTTGGACCTCTTTCCAGGCTATCAACTTATTAAAAACCATAGACTCAGGTTAGATACTGACTCCAAAGAAATTTAGATAGTTGAGTATTATGTCAACTTACAAGGAACCAAGTTAATTCAAATTAAAAGAATTAATTAATTTTATTAAAATAATATCATTTTGTTATTTTGTTTTTTTAAAAAAATTTAGTCAGATCAACCAAATCACTAAAAATCCAACTTGTTTTACAAGATGAATGTTTTTTCTAACTCACCTTAAAACCTAAATTTTTCTAGTTCAACTTCAACTTACAACCTAACTAAAAACTTAAACCCTAACTAAATCTACCGCACAAGCCACGTTTAATAACCCATGCAGAAAACATACGAGTAAAGATAAAAACTGGATTCCATTTCAAAAAACAAAATATGGTGCCAAAGTTGGGAGACATAACAAGGTAGCAGCTGCCGCCGCAACAATCGCCGCCGCCACTCGGCCGCATGTAGCGTTTTGCCAGCATGTTCAAGATGGGAAACTCTAGTTGATCACGCTTGAAAACGACACCACAGCAACGAAGTAAAGAGCTAATAGTCAGCTAATAATCACTCGAGAACAAAGTATTGATAGTAAAGGAGGGTTTATATACACAAGCCTCCTTAAAAGCACTAAAAGCTTCACATTCTCTAGACTATAATTGTGCTCTACACTCAAAACCTCTGCGTTCAATTTCTACAGTTGAAATAAAAAAGAATCGGGGAACAAAAATTAAGGAAATAAACAAAACTTAGAGAACAAGTTTGTTTCTAGACACAATGGCCAATCATATATTTCTATTGTACTTGCATCTCATGAGACCATGCAGGATTTGTTGATCTTTTTTATGGCGCCTCTCCATTGCTGCTGGTATTTATTTCAGCATTTGAATGATCACCTGCTGGCCTGAATTCAAGATTCATCTTCTGCAAGATGCAAATTGTACCCATGCTTTATATCTGTATCAAAACAGGTACTGAATAATGAACACATGTATTCAAATTCATTATAAACCACACCAGGAATTTACTAGAAATATAACATTGTACCTTTTAATGTTGTTTTATCATATTTATCTTTCCTCCCATCTTCATTCTTCCATTCACTATCATCATCGTCATCGTCACCCATTTCAACCCTCCCATCATTTCCCATGTCACTTTCACTTGCTGTTTCCCATTCTGAACCATCACTTTCCTGGCCATAGATGTCACCAACATCACCCTCACCATGGACACCTCCATGTTTGATGGCTGCCTCTCTAAATAACCAAGCTGCACGCATCTGCTTTTTGACTAGTCGCTCAGCATAGTCAGGAACTTTGTTTTGCCTCAAAGAGAGGTCAGGATCATTTGTCTGAGAGCATTCGTTAATGAACAGAATGGCATCTAACAAGCTCTCTTTAGCTAAGCCAAGCATGTCATAAGCCTGAGCTCGTCTCCAAAGGCTTTTGGCATGACAGTTAGGAGGGTTGTGAAGACACACTGCATGTGTAGCATCACTAATTGCTGCCAATGGCTGTTGTAACAGAAGATAACACTGAGCTCGATTACTGTACAGAACAACTCTCTCTTTTTTGGATCTCATTGGACACAATGACAAAGCTTCCGAATATTTTGATGCAGCTCCAGCTATGTTTCCTGATGAGAAAAGGGAATTTCCTTCAAGCTTGACCACCAGTGCAGCTGCCTGCTTAATATGAAGATCCTCTTTGGGCATGTTCTTTTCCCATTTCAATCTTTGTTTGGAATCCAATAGTTCCTCAATCAGTTCCCTTTCACGGTTGCTGATAGTGTTACGCCCTGTCCCCTGTGATTGCAAACACTCCTGAAGAACATTAACAATGGTGTCCCCAAGCTTTTTGTGATCACCCAGATTTGTAATCTCTGCGAGGTCTACAAGTGCAGGTACTGCCTTATCAATGACCTATAAACAGGTCAAGAAGAATTGAGCAAGAAATAGCACACATTGTATTTACAAATATAACACCCATTGCAACAAAAGAGGTAAGTATATAGGACAACAGAGACTTTGTATCACATATTTGAAATGTATTTCTACACAACAATTTAAGCTGGATGATTGGTAGATTTACATTAAGAGAAAACACCGTGAGATTTTCATTAAAAAAATCCATATAAACAAAGCAAATAGGAACATGCATTAATATTTACAGCACATTGTTATACTTCACATTTACGCAGCAAGTCTGATTACAGAACTTAAAAAATCAGAAAAGCTCTGTGGACATGTTCTCTAGTCAATAAATTGATGAAAGAAATTATTTTCTTTTCAGTTTTGTTTTCCTTTGATAAAGAAAATTCATTACAGATGCAAAGGAACACAATCCAAGAACTGGATAAGCAGTAGGAGAAACCCCAACAAGGGAAAAGAGTCAAAACTGAAGATTTCAAGAATCAATGAAATCCACAGAGAGAAAAGGACAGGGAGCTGTAGAATATTCAAACAACAACAACCCTCAATCCCAAATAGTTGGGTCGGCTATATTGATTATGTAAAAATAAATATGCGCAAATATGCAGCTAATAGCCCAAGAGAGGAAGACGACTCCTCTTCAAAAACTTAACCATCCCAATTTATCCATATATTTCAAACAAAGCAGTAAAACATCTTTGCCAGGGTCTCCAACAAGATTATAACAATCTTCAAAGATGCTGAAAAAATGTTGTGCAAACAGAACTAACTAAAAAAGCATGTGCAGACCAAGGATGTAATTATTCATCCTAGAGAAATCTTAAATACAAGATGTCAAGTCACCCTAGTCCATGAATGCACTTTCAATGCACAAATAATATTTTAATAGAAAAAGAAAAGAACATCTCATGCAGCACCAAAGTCAAAAATAAATTAATAGATATTCAATTTACCTTATGGCATGTACTTGGATCTTGGATCAACCAAAGAAGACAGTCTATAGCCATATACTGCCAGTCATCTGATGACCTAGCTATATTACACAATGCCTCAATAATACCAGGACAGCTAGCAACAGGTCCCCTACCAAGCTTATGATGACAAATTGTTCTTAATAAACCAATACCAGCAGGGGAATTCTCATTAACAAGCCCACCCCACATGCCTGGCAGTTTTACCAAGAATTCAGGCTTGCATATGGTAGGAAGAAATTCGGGCTTGAAAGCAAAGCAATTAATGAGCTGAAGTGACCAGCACTGTAACTGACTAGCCCATTCCTCTGCTTTCCTGGACTCCATTTCAACACCGCCCATGCCGCGGGTAAGCAAATCGCAATGATAACTAATTCTTCTATCAACATATTGGTAAAAATGTGAGTAAACTATTTCGAGTGAACTGATTGCTAGTTGGATGGAGAGTTCAAGGATTTCGCCATGACTTGCCACAGCAGGAAAAGTGCTGGTGTATGTGGCCAAGTGCCCCAGTGCTCGTACTGCCACTCTTTGTTCAACCCATGTCAATCTCCCCCTCAAAAGCTCAACCAAGGGAGCAATTACGCCAGCATGGACAGCACTTTCTGCAAACTCTTCCATGTTCATAGTGTAGGATCCAATAATATGAGCTGCATAGTAAGGAATATATACGTTTTGGTCATGAGAAAGCCAGCGGCGATTCTTTAAGCCCTTCCATATAAGAGCAGCCATACATTCAAATATTCCCAATTCAATGAACTCGGGGTCATTTGGATGTGCCATAGCAGTGTTCCACAGTCCACTGATCGGGAGAACCTGGCCATCATCATCCTGTGAAGGAAGTTCTCTAAAGAATTTCAGTATACTTGCTCTTCGCTTGCTTGGATTTCCTTCCTTCATGACACAAAAGAAGCATCCTGGATATGGGCAGTCGGGAGAAACTTTATCCATTTTCAGACAGTCAACTACTCTGAATTCATAAACAGCCAAGTGAATTAGTCATTGACCATGGTGATCCAAACAAATACATTCAGCATGCATAACTTCCAATAATGACTCACAATAGTTCATGAAATTTCAAGATAGGACCATATGTGAGGATCGTCACTTCCAGTTTTCCTAAGAGAGTTTCATCTAACGTGTATGCACAGGGATTGCTAGCCAAAATAAAAATGGTTATACATAGAACTAACACAAAAATCTACTGAAGCAACTAGGATCTTTGCCATCACATCCAAGTTCACTCCAACCCCGACATTCAAAATATCAGTTCCGCCACGGTAATGAAAATGGCTAGAGGGCAGCTAAATCAACCCCCCCCCCCCCCTCTCTCTTTTTAAACGAATTTCTATTTCTTATTCAAGTTCTCATTCTGAGCCTTCCTTTGTTAGCTCTTGAGTACTTGAAGCAATCCCGTTAGCTGTTTGAATCAATTTCGATGGAGTCAGTCATTCTCTATAAAATCACGTGGAAGAACAAAGAAACCATAATTAAAATTCTCTAAGAATATAGAAACAAGGAGAGAAAAAATCTTTGCATAAGAAAACACAAACATGACGATCTTTTTCACATAAAGCACAAGCACAACCTAAAAACAATTGGATCTACAAGAACCAAACTTTAACACGCAAAATTCAACATAGACGCCAAAAAAGCAAAACCCAAGTTTTTAAAAAAGATCCAAACCCAAATAATGTCCCAATCACAGAGACACAGATAGATACCACAAATGAGTCCCCCACCGCACAAAACACACACACACAGTAATAGAAAATGGCATACCTTTGAGGAGGGTTCCTTAAAGAGAGAAGCAAAGAGAAGAACAGCAATCAGCTAACAGTGAAATTGCAAGCCAAAAAGAAGAAAAAAGTGTTTTTCTTGTGTATTGTTTGAAAAAGCAGATAACTAAGACATGCCTTTTGTTTTGTGTTTACTCTTGCCACGGAATGAGAAACTGAGAGAGAGAGAGAGAGAGAGAGAGAGATGGAGAGAGGAAGAGAGAGGGATGGAGGGAAGTGTAGTTTAAGGAAACGGGGACGGTGTTTTTGGAAGTGTTTGATTCTGACAGCGGAGAGAGAAGGATCTTCTTCTTGTAATGAAAACAGCACAGTCTCTCTCACTCTCTCTAGCACTACCAGCGGGAGTACTGTTTTAATGCAATAGCGAATATCAAATAAAATAAAATCCATTCTTTCCAAATATACATTTCTTTGCTCCCCCACTCGCATGAATCTTCACGTACTCATCTATCTTTTTTATTTTTTGTTTTAATCCTTCCATATATTTGAGTCAGCACTAAATCTACTATTTTTTTTTTCTAAATCCAGCCAAGAGTATAATATCACAATCAAGCAATGTTTTTTAAGTTTGTATTTTGAATATAATAAAAATTACATTAATTTTGCAATTGAAAAATTGCTAGTATTTTATGTTTTAATACCAGACTAAATAAAGCTTGAATTGAATGGATTTTTATTAAAATTGAGTTCAAAAGAAGATTGATGATGCTTGAAACCATAGTTTTGAAACCCGGCCCAACCTGGTGGGTCGACCTGGGACCCAGCCGCCCCGGGCATGGGGCCGAGTCTAAGCAAAAAACAACCTGGGAATTGGCCCGGTGAGACCCGGTCGACCCGGGTAAACCCAGCTGAGACCCAACCTTATTATATATGTGTGTGTGTGTGTGTGACCGAAACGACGTTGTTTTGGCTTTTTACAGTTAAATGGTCAAAACAAGAAGAATTGTCAATTGAACGAGCACTGCAGAAGACCTAATTAATTTCAAACCTAATTAAAGAAATCTTCAAACCCATTTCAGTCGCGAAGAATAGCAGAGGAGCAGAAGACTCTTGAATCCTTGATCGCTGTTTCAAATCTGCAAATAAGGTTAGATGAGTTGTTGTTACTTGTTTCTTTCTTCTTTCGCTCTCTCTTTTCTTTCTTCTGTGCCGCTGTTTCAAATCCTTGATCGCTATTTGTTTTGAACTTGCAGCTCTTTACTATAACAGTGGCATCGATTCTTCCATATTCTCATACCCACATGTATGTTTCTCACTTTCTTCGTTCTTTTCTTTTCTGCAACTTGATCGTTGTTCTTTTCTTTTCTCATAGTTATTTCTGCAACTGAATAAAAGATTAATTTTTCTTGATTTATTTCTTTGTAAGTTTCATTTTAGTTAACTATCTCATTTATCTTCTTTATGTTCGTTTGAATTGCGTGATAAAGAAGATGACTTAGCAGTGCAACTGTGTTTGTGTGTTTGTTATGCTGCTTCTGCAATCCCGAATTCAACCTGGTTGTTTGTTAACTGTGTTTGTTCGTTTGAATTTAAGGATTTTTTTTTGGTCAACTCATCTGACCCGTGACTCGATTGTTAGACCGAGTCAATGACCAGGTCGGGTTTGAAAATTATGCTTGAAACTATTTTATCAAACAAAGCGAAATAAAAATATACTTGCAACGTTTAAAAATTGAAAGGGTGGGAAAGTGGGAGAGACGGCGCGTGGAGATGTGGGCACTGAAATGCAAAGGTGTGGAGGATGGGGCAGACATAATTGCACCACTATAACACCGTTGCCTTTGTGTTTTCTTGTTTTTGGGTCCCATTGACGCCTGCCTTTCTCGTCTTCTGATTAGTCCTTCCTTCTTTACCGTTTTTGAATTGCAGAAACTTGAAATGCCACAAATGCCCCTCTCCATTTCCCTTTACATTATTATACAAGCCTTTTTTTTTTGTTTTAAAAGGGTTTTTTTTTTATTTTTAAAAATTAAATTTTAAATTATTATATATTATTTTAATGTGCTAATATTACAAATAATTTTTTTAAAATAAAAAAATATTATTTTAATATATTTTTAAATAAAAAATATTTTAAAAAACAACGTTACAATAATACCAAACGACCTTTGTTGCATGTAGGATTTTAGTGATTTTTGGTATTATATGTAGTGATTGTTTTTCAAAGTAATTTTATGAAAATATATTAAAATAATATATTTTTATTTTTAAAATTTTAATTTTAATATCAGCACATTAAAATGATTTAAAAATATCAAAAAATTTAATTTAAAACAAAAAAAATATTTAATTTTTTAAAATATCAATTCCACCATGAAAACAAATACCGTCTTCTTTAATTTTATTTTTTAATTAATGATTTTGTAAGTTTTATCCAAAAAAAGAGAGAAGAAAATACTTGTGCTTCCAAAGCAGCTAATTACTAAAAATTTTCGAGGGTTCAAATTTTTTTCTTCATGAGATTTGAATTATTAATATATGCTAAGCTATAATTATTGAGATTATAAAGTTAGCATGTTAATCTCCATAGACAAATTTGTGTAATGAAAGAAAGATTGAGAAAGATAGAAGGGAGGATTCATAAATAAAAAAAATATTATTTTCTTCATTCTTGTTATTAGTATTTCCTGTTTTATTATTGTTATTACTATTTTTGGAACAAAGTAAAATGGCTCGCCTAATTTGCGAGGAAGACCCTTTCCTTCTGAGGGTAAAGATTTTCCGACAATATATTAATGACTACTGAGCACTGTGACGTTCAAAGTTTACTACTGTACTTTAAGACTGCTGAGAGAATTTAATGGTTATTTTTTAAAATATATTTTAAATTTTTTATTAAAATAATTTATTTTTTATTTTTTTAAAATTATATATATATAAAAAAACTAAAGGATGATTGTTTTTTAAAATATTGTTTTGTTTGAAAATACATTAAAATAATAGTTTTTAAAAAATTATTTTAATATTAGCATATTAAAACAATATGAAAACATACAAATTTATTTTAAATAAAAATATATTTTAAATTTTTTCATAAAACACCATTTAAAATACAGTTTTAAACATCTATTTGGAAAGCTTAATCATGTTATTTGTGCATTACCTGCTAGGCTTAATCACAGTACCAAATCGTTGCCAAAAATCCTAAGCTCCAACGCATAACTCGTAGTACCAAGGAGGTGATGCTATGACCTTAGAGATATGTAAATTGGAGGAATAATTGTTCAGTGCAAAGAGACATATATATATATGAATGATCTTAGAATCTCTTCACTGATTCTTTGCCAGTCGGGTTTGCTACTAGTTTTGTTTCGGTTCTTTCGTTCAATAAATTCAATGGTTTCAAGCCATAGCCTGGAAATGGTAGCTTTCCCACTATAAGTATTCTTTGCCATCTCTTTATAAAACGTCTAATTCACTTGAATATCAAACACTACAAAAAAATAAAAAAAAATTGACAAATAGTAGTGAAAACGCCAATAGAAAATATCATATCGGTAATTTCTAACAAAAAAATCAATGAAAAATTTCTTCCAGTAATTTTTTACATAAATAGCGATGGGATATGTTCAATCAATAATTTTTTATAGAATTTCCAACAGAATAAAGAAAATAAAAAAAATAAAAATTCCGGTGAAAAATTAACACGTTGATATTTTCTAATGGTATTGCCAATGGATATTCTGTTGAAAAATTCAAATGAATTAAAACTCGATACTTCTCTTTCCCCCTTTTTCTTTTTCTTTCTGCTAAAACAATAGTAACCAACCGCTTATTTTCTCACAAATCCAACCACCATCCTTATAAATTCAGCTATCCCAAATCACAAACGTCGACTATAAACTCCCAACCAAAAACAAAGAGGTTTAAATTAAGATTTTTTTAAAAAATTCATATTATATTTAAGGAGGGGTAAATGGTGAATTATCCTAGAAAAGAGTATAAAAAGGGAGGAATTTTCTTCTCCCCAAGCCGACAGCTACAACAAAGGGGAAGGCAGGAAATTTTCAATTTTTCTCACCAAAATCTTAGAGAAACCAAGAGAAAATCAAGGGATTTAGGGAAGAATTGAAGGAAACACATACACACACCTCTAAGCACCTGATTAAGAAGGAAATATAAACAAAACAATTAAAGAGAGGGGCTGCAAAGTCACGATAGAAGGAAGAAAATAAAAGAGGGATTTGAAATTTTTTTGACTGGTTGAGATTCAAAGACTTGAATAACATCTGGTAAGGGGTTTTGGATCTGCTTTAGCAATTTCATACAATTTGAATAACATTTGAGGTAACAATCATGAATTTTAGGTTAGGGTTTATAGAAAAGTTTTAGGGAAAATATAAATTGATTATGAATTGATCAAATTTAGTTAGATTAGGTTGCGTTGGATGTTAAATTTAATAGAATTGATAATGAAAAACATAGGGTTCTTAGGAACTCAAGTGGCCATCCAAAAAGAAAGTTAGGCTCATGATATATAACTGCATGTAATCAAATGAAATTATTGTGAACTAATCTATATTTATGTGGGGAAAAGACTTTCAAAAGCTGTTGGGTCTGACCACTTCCAATAGGTGCTAGGTTTGGCTGCCAAATGCTCTTGGGTCCATCTCGCAGCCAAACCCAAGGCTATTGGGTCCGACTTTCAGCGAGACCTAGATATTTCTATTTTTTTTTGCGTATATAGATTTTTTGTTTCTCTTATTTAATTTGTTTTTTCATACGGTAAAGAAGAAATAAATTGAAGAGATATTTTTTATATTGTATAAAAGTTGGGTGATGATAATTGTTTTTTCATTTGAGGTTGAGTTGAGTTGAATTTCTTTTCTCTTAGCGTTGAGTTCAGCGTCTAGTTAGATCCAATAACATTGGGTTCGGCTATTCAGCCAGATCCAAGGTTCTTGGGTCTGGCTTGGTCGCCAGATTCAGGGTTATTTTGGGTATGACTTGGCTGTTAAACCTAAAACACTTAATATATTCTTTATATTTTTTTATATTTTAAAAATTTATTATTAACTCGTTATAAATTACAAAAAATATGTTATTATTGTATTAAAATGCATCGTAGTTATCTTTTAGATATGTTGTTTTTTTTAATATAAAAAAAATTATGGCATTAGCCAATTATTTTTTATGTAATTGTGTTATTTTTTTTTTTAAAAAAACCAGCCATTGATGGGATTGCATGTTTACCTGACTTTGGAAATTAATAGTTCAGCTGACAAAGTTGGGGCGATAAGCCAGGTGATCCATGGTAGGCAGTCATGTCACCACCATTTATCCTAACCAGTAAAAATAGCTAGAGTAGTGTTGTTTATATTCTCTACCATTTGTGTGGAAGATATCACGTGGAAGTTCTGAAATACCTGTAGGTACAATCTAGTTGCTGGCCCACCATCATAATTCCTTTCAGATTTATATTGTTAAAAAATATATTTTATTTATTAAAAGTATAATAATATTTTAATTTTAATTTGTCTACATATAATTTTTTTATATTTAGATTAACATGTATTATTCATCAGAGTAAATTGATTATGTAATATCAATAAAACCCTAACTTCTATCCTCTTTTATTTTTGTATTTTTTCTTGTTTAATAATGTCAATGGTCTCCCTTTACCAAGTGTAGCCATTGCCTTCTCTTATTATCATTGTTTCTTTATGAAATTAAAGAGTAACTGTAAATGTAAAATAATAATATAAATTATATTTTAAAGTTTCATCAAATTGAAGAGCTTTAATGTTTTTGTTAAGTGTACGAATAATCGACTGGAATTTTCAGGAGCAAGGACATGCATGAGGATGAATGGCTGCCCTTGACCCAATGAACCCTACAAAGGAGCAGAGGGAGGAGAGGGAGGGACCCTACCACCCATCCATTTTTGGATCCACCAATTTGATGTCCATATCGATGCTGTTGACGACATTTCACATCCCCATGCATTACGAGTCATCACATACACATCAACATCTCGCATCCAAGTGATGGGAGACCTCACAGTAGTGTACATGCACTTGACATGTGACAAGTTCCCATTGATGAACCAGGAAGTTTTGCTTCTTTGAAGACAATAACGACGATGATATCATTATATATGTGGTGATTATCAACGCATGCATGAAAAAGCTTTGGAGCACAATCACTTTGATGCAAGTTAAAGAACATGGATAAGTTTTAATCTTTTACTAGTATATTATATCCTATTTTATAGCTGGTTAATAATAATTTTTTTTTACATATTTTAAAAGAAAATTAATTAATTAATATAAAATATTTTAGAGCTAATTTTCAAACTTAATTTATTTACTAAAAATATTTGTATTTGCAATATAATCTAACTATTTCAATCACTAAAACAACCACCTCACCATCATTGCCTCCTTCCCCTTCACCACTATTTTCTTTGTCATCGTCATGTTATTATTACCATCACCATCACCCAATCACCGGCTGTTGCTGCTTCATGAAAGCACTGTTTTCGGTCTGCCAGTAGTGTCTTAAGCCTCAAGTCTCTGTGTCATTTGAGGATTGATTGATGTAGAGACCTCGAAAGCTATGCAATATTCAGTTTCTATATGGTGGAATTTATGGGCTGGTTCTCCGTCGATTCAACCACCTCATATGTGAAAAGGGAGGGCCATGGAAAACTCCTCGAGGAAGCATTCATCCTGGAACCTGGATATGAAGCTTAACATTCAGTGGCCTCTGTGAGAGAAATGATTGGTTTTAAGATGGAGTTATTATCTCATGTACTCGAAAACAAGTGAGAAATTGTTCATTATCGTATGGATGCTGATATCTGATCTATACATGTCTGCAATTAATACAACGTCCCAAGCTTGGAGAAAGTTATGCTTTGGAGAAAGTTATGCTTTCCAACTAAGTAGTGTAGTCAGATTCTTTACCGTTTCGAGTTTTACAAATCTCAGGCCACTGAAAGTTTATATGATTGTTAATTTTAGGGCTTGTAAGATCAGTCGAGATACACGCAAACTGGACCAGACATCCATATTAATCTAAAAAAATAAAAAGAAGTTATGCTTTCCTATTTGTAATTTTGTGGGATTTATATATTTGCCCTTCGTTTTCTTCTTCAATCTGGCGAAACGCAAGTCCTATCCATACCGAAAGCTGGCTGAGGCCCTTCAAATATCGATATTTTACATATATGTAATATTCTAGGAAATAATCTATTAGGAATTAACAGTAAATATAACATATATATAAAGTTATATTAATTTAGTGTGTAATTTATTGTAAAAAATGTTTTCCATAGCTAGAAAACACATTATAATACACAAAATACTGTATTATAAAATAATCATACATTACTATACCATATAGATTTTATTATAAAATATTATTATTATTTAATAAAGAAAGTTGTTTTAAAAAATTGATAACTCAAAAATTTGATTTGTTAATATATTTTTTATGACATAATCAAATAGAAAAAATAATTTCAAGCTTATTTTCTATGAAATAATCAAATAGTATTTCATTTTTCCAGAAATCATTTTTTATGGACTTCACTTTTATATAAAGAATTCCACATATAACAATGATTTTTCACTATTTTTTTTCAGTATAACTCAAAGCGTAGGTATTATGATTAAAAATGTTTATTTTTTATTTTTATTATTTATAAAAAGTCTGACCCAAACCGAGTCTGGTTTAGTTTTGAACTGATTTTCAGTTCAATTCAAGTTAAAACTCTTAAGAATTAAGAAATCCGGTTAAATTTGCTGGCCCAAACCTAAGCAAAACGGACCGTCAAGGCGTGAACCACCCCCTGGTTATAACTTATAATGGTTATTATTTATCTCAATCTTTCTTGAGCTGTGGCCGAAGGTGAATGGATATCAGGTTTGCCGTCTTGAACATGATACCCATTCGGCAACAGCCCGTATACCCTCCAGCAACCTAGCCCATAAAATCTAAACTTAATTTGCCATAAATAATCATGGGCTTTTTTAATCTCTTTTTTTTTTTTAGGATTTGGGCGTTGCCAACGCAAAGTTGTTTAGATTTCCTTCCAGACGTTCAAGGCCTAAAGCTTGTATTCCTTGCTAAATTAAAGTGATTTATTAATATTTAACATTTATGTGAAAATGTTTTATTTCACTGATTTTTTATTTATTTTATGTTATATTTTCAATTTTTTATTTATTTTTATGTTATATTAGTTTGATAAAAGACTTGTTACTCTTTATGGTAGGGCCTAAAAACTCAAATGTGCATTGATTTTGTATGTTTGATATAATGGTGTAAAATGTTTTTTAATTGAAAATGTATTAAAATATATTTTTTTAGGTTTTTTTTATTTTTAACATCATCATATCAAAACAATAAAAAACTAAAAATATAAAAAAATTACTTTTAAAATGCTTTCAAAAACAAAATTTACTGCATTTTCAAACACAACTTCCACTCTGAAATCATCGTTTGGTGTAGCGGCTGACCTATTGTTTTGTTATTTTTTAGAAAAAAGTTTTTTTTAAATTATTGTTTTATGTTTTTGAATTATTTTAATATGCGAATATTAACATTAGATTTTTAAAAATAAAAAATAAATTATTTTAATATATTTTAAAATAAAAAATATTTTAAAACACAACTTTTCCTCGACAAATACACTTCACGAACGCATGAAAAAAAAACCACTACCGTACACTTACTTATCATGGGTCCCGCTCTAACTTCTAGTTCTCAGAGATAGTTGATAAGAAAAAAAAGAAGATTACATCTTGTTATGCCACGTCAAACTATCAACCGACACGAGACTGTCTATGGAGAACAGTTTTTTTAAGAAAGATAAATCGTAGAGGCTACACTTTTTAGTTACTTCATGGTGCTTTTTTACATTAAAATAAGGTTGTAGTAAACGCATCTAATACAGAAGCAAAGAATTCGAGAGAGAGAGAGAGAGAGAGAGGCTTCATGCAGAGCAGCTCTTGGTGCCTGAAATTAATCTTAAGAGCTTGGAAAGTGCCATTTTAGAGGTCAGCAAATGTGGGTTAAAAGTCAAGATCAAGCTAAACAATCAAGATCACACCAGAGATCAAGCTAAACAATCAAGATCACACCAGAGATCAAGCCATTTTAGTGCTCAGAATTACGCTGCTGGCAGCGATATTAGCTGGAAGTGATCACTACCAAATACTATCTTCAATGGAAAACTACTTGCGACTTCAAGTGTACAAAAGGAGAGACCAAGACAGACACTATTGTAAGGGAAATACGTAATGTCTCTTCAAGATCGTGGGTTGATAACATTCTCACCAAACTAACCTTCATCAATGCATCAGCTTCTACCTTTCTATATGAGTTTTGGTTTTTCAAAGCATTTTTTATATTAATATATTAAAATAATATGAAAATATAAAAAAATTAATTTGAAATAAAAAAATAAAAAAATTTCAATTTTTTTCAAAAACGCTTTTAAAATACGAAAACAAATGGGGTCGGTCAGAAAACCAATTTAACCCAAAAACTTAAGTTGTTAGATGAGGTTGCAAGATATGATTTATATTATTCTTTAACACACTCATTTAAGTGAAATCTATTTGAACTCGAAACTTGTTCAAACTTACATTACAATATGCTTAATTTTCATCAAATAAATAAAAATAGTGATATTATGACCACTTGGTTATCATAACTCTGATATCATATCAAAGAACCAATTAAACCCAAAAATTTAAATCATTAAATGAGATTTTAATATATGAATTATACTCTAATAAGATCGAAATTGTGAAGAATACGGAAACAATGCAATATATTTTCTAGTCTCATTCTTATTTGCATTGTCGTGGAGGTGTCCAACATTCTTATTTGTAATACTAATACAAGTATATTTATATGAAATTTGATACAATTGCAAGATAAGCATTCTACTTTCCACCTTGTAGAGTAACATTGACATCACATTAAATGCCCACTAGACATACATAAATTCTACATTCCCATTTGATGTATATAGCAAGAAAAGGAGACAAATGGTACCATCTAAAATTGAGACAGATAGCATCATAGGCCTTATTGCATTTTTTTGAAAAAATATCTTCAGTGAGATTGCGTGGGATAGTTTCTTTACGAACTAGTTCTTCTTGCCCTCTTCACCACCCTCTTCCAAGTAAGCCTTCTTTCTCCTCTCAGCATTAGCAAACAGACAAATCACGAGGAAACACGTGGCATAAATCCCATGAATCTTCCAATTAGTCTTGGGTGGTTGGTGCAGCACAACCCTATGAAACACCGCCACGTAGTAATGCAACCCAATTGCGAAGCCCACCAGGGTCTGGCCCAGGCCCAACAGCTTTGAGCCCATCCCACACTCGGCGGAAAAAACCAGGATCAAATACATCAAGAGAAGCAACAGGTACAGAACATAGCCTAGGGTTTGAAACACCATTAAACAAACGTAATTGGACTGTGAAGTAGCATAGAAAAACTTCAAGGGCTCAAGGCCAGTAACTAATGCAGAGAGGCAGAGAATGGTGAAGTAGATGGAGAGATAAACTTGGATGAAAATCAAGATCTTTTGTATAGAGAAATAAGCTTTGATACGGTTAAAGACAAGAGAAACCAGAAGTAGAGGTATTAAAATGAATGCAAAAGAGACTGTAGAGGCAATGGTAGATGCATATTTACTGCCAACAATTGGCTTGAACCCTTTAGTCAAATCTTTGTTGGCTTGCGTAAGGTATTTCTTGGAAGTTATGGAGAGTCTCTCAAGGTCTGGTAAGATAGTTTGATGAAACTTCGACGGTAGATCTCTGAATTCAGCAACCAAATCATCTTCATCATCCTGGTCAAGCCAGCTTTGTTGCTTTTTAGTTTGAGGGGTCTTTTTTGGGTTGGTTTGTTTTTGGTTCTTGTTTTGTTTTTGGGATTCTGTGTCACCGACTTTCTTGTCTACAAGGCTTGGTGTTTGTTTTGTGGAAGCTGGTTTGGTTGTTTTGTTAGTGGATGGGCCTAGTTTCAGAAGATCTGATGTTTTCTTGGTGGGGGCAGAATTGGCTGCGGCTTTTGATGTGGAATTGAGTTTCTTGAGCTGTGAAGTGGAGTTTAGCTTTTTGAGCTGAGAAGTGGAGTTGGAAGGGGTGGGCGTTGCTTTGGTTGAATTTGTAGATTTTGTAATCTTGGTTTGGTTCTTGGTAGATAGGCTGCCAGTCTTGATGAGCTTGGTTTGGTTTTTTGTAGATAGGCTAGGCTTGGCGAGCTTGGTTTGGTTCTTGCTGGACATATTGGTGCTCTTTTTCTTGGGTACTTGGTCTTCATTCGTTTCCACTTCTAACATTCTTCTTCTAACAAGAAACTGTTTGGCTTCAAGCTGTGTTTGATCACTGTCCGAGGAGGCACAGGGGAGAAGAAAAGTGAACAGAAACAAAACAAGAAAAAGCAGAAGTACCTGTCTGAGACTGAAACAGATCAAGTACTTGAGTGGAGCCATTTTGTGAAATCTAGGTTTGTGCTGGTCTTGAGATTAAGATCTAATGGGGACTTGTAGGATCTAGAACTTCTGGTTTCAAAGCTCAATGAGTGAGAGAGAGAGAGAGACAGAGAGGGAGAGAGTTTAGTGCTTGTGAAGACTTAAATGAGAAAGCAGTGGAAGATGAGATCAGTCAGTCACATGATGACAATACGCAAAGTTTCCTTCCTATAAAACGCGGTTTTTCATGTCCCGGTGTTGCTGCAGCCTGCCTGCCTGCTGGCACCCGGTAAGCCAAGCGTAATTTTCCTATTTTTTTCACTCATGGGGCTAATCAATTCCTCAACTTGTGATGCTCTATATTACAAGTTATAAATAAATTGTGTTTAAACCATGACTTCATTGGTCATCTGTCTATTTCTTCAATATTTATAAACTGACTCACATGGAATTACACGACAAAACGAGGTACTTGTATAAAGTCAGCAGTAGCTCATCATGCACCTTTCGGACAAAACCTCTGTTTAGTATGTGAACATAAAGGAGGAAAGGCTGCCCGATGTTCAAGGTGAATATTGACTTGTTTGCCCAGGGAATAAAAGTGTCTCTGCGACGCTGCTCACTGGATGGATCACCGGCATTGTAATTTGATTAGCAGTGAATGATTTGCAATTGTGTCATCAGCAAATGTAAACTTTCACAAAGATGATCCTTAGTATTGATCCAACAGGAGATTAATTTGATCATCGTAATAGAATAAAGAGTTAACTTTCACCTCCTTTGACATGAAATTTAAATAAATGTAATGTTTCTAACTTTATTAAAAATCATACTTGTGACCTCTTAAAAATATTAAGAGATCATTGTCACTTAAACTAGAAATTATTATATCTTAATGATGAGGCTGTAAAAATTCTAAGGTGAAAGTCTACGGGTGATTTTTCGACGGATAAAACTGGACCTGAGAACTTGATGAGCCTAGCAATACTTGTAAAAAACTAAAAATTTAATACTTAAGGTAGTATAGTATTTGTTCAACTGATGGACATAGTAAATTGTATTTGTATGTAGAGAAAGAATAAATAGTATATTCTCTAAACCTAAATTTTTTTTAAGTCTTATTTAAATCTTGTATTAAACTTGTGTTGAGTTTTATATTGTCTAAGAAGATCAATTTTTTTTAATGCTCACTTATAGATCTGTACGTATATATAGATTTTTGAAAGATAAATATCTAAGTTTTAATATATTTTATATAAATATCCAAATTATAAGATATATATATATATATATATATATATATATATATTGTGTAAAACAATTGTAGTTTTTCATCATTTAATTTAGTTCATCTTTGATTATAAAAGAATACAATCCACCATGTAATTTAATTATAGCCGTTTTAATTCAATAAATTAAATTCATTTAAAAATTGATTGAATGTAAGAGAGGAGTAATTAATGCAATTGATACATAAATGGATTCTTGAAAGCGGCCATTATTAGTAGTAGAAATGATCAAAAACTGCAATTCCTGGCTTATCTGTTTAGCATCATGAATCTAAATTTAAACTCATTTATGAAGTTCCAAAAGTCAAGTTTCTTTTCCTTTCATATCACCAATTCTATAACAAGAACACGCCGAGAGTCAGGGTTGGACTCATAGTGCACAAGACCAAAGCATGATCTAGATCCTTCACATTTTCTTTTACTATTTTATAGGAAACGTTAGAGACCATAGTTGAAATCGTTGACTTTTACACCCCCTTCTTTTTCTATATAAAAAATAATTCTTAGTCATGGAAACCGTGTTTCAAAGATGGAAGAAAAATTTGACTTCTTTTTATATTAGATTGAGTCTAATAATTTAGTTTTATTTTAATTATATTTTTTAGTTCAAACCGTAGAAAAAATATTTTTTTAAAAAGAGAACAATAATATATTTCAATTCACAACTTATTAAATACAGAATTACAAAACTTGGTAGAAAAAGAACTAAAAATTTGATTTGAGAAAACCGTAGTTAATATGACAAACTTGTAACCTCGGTAATTAGGGTAGAGCCAACCCAAAATATGCTGTCAAACTCGTGGCTCAAGTCATGAGATCGGAATAATCTAATAAAAAAAAAATCACAAAGATCATTAAGAAAAACAAATGTCAACCCAAGTTAGCTTTTCAAACTCGTGATTCGGGTCATTAGACCGAAAGTACTCTATATGGAAAAACCAAAAAATCCAATTCCAAAAAGAATTTAATTATACAAAAATAAAATAGAAATTAAAAAAATCAAAATCAAAATTGAAACATGAAATGAATTTTATCTTTTGATTGAAAGGGTGAAATTGAAAAGAAAAATCAATTTATCAAAAGTACAAAAAAAATCAAAAGAAAGAAGATCAAAATTGAAATAAAAAATACAAATAATTTTTTGAATGAAGGGTGAAATTGAAAAGAAAAATCAATTTAACAAAAGGCCGAAAAAATAAAAGAATGAGGACCAAATTAGAAAAAAAATATAAGCCATTGGGATTGAAGGGTGGAATTGTAAATAAATAAAACTTCTATAAAAGGGCCAAGAATAAAAATAAAAAATAAAAAATAAAAAAATAAAAACTAAATTCAAAATACCAACAACAAAAAGGACAAAATTGTAATTTTTAAGGAAGAAGAGAGAAAATAAAAAAAACCCCGCCAGCGATAAATTACTCCCCAACCACTTGCATGCATTGTACCAACATGAAGAGAACACACAACTTTTACAATGACACGACGAAAGGAGGTTTTGACAACCAGGAAGCGTCACATACATACCACTTGAAGGGAGCAAACGCCTCTCATATGCTAGCGCTTGCATAACATGCACCATCAACTTTTTATATTTTTAGTCAAATATCAAATTGTCCCTCATTAACATAATTAAAAAAATATAATCATTTTAAAAAAGACAAAAAAAGCATCTTAAAGCCAATTTTAACTTTTATGGTTTGAAAGGCATTTTGATTGTTTTATTGTGTGTTTTGGTTTTTTAATGTATATTTATTTAAATAGCCTCTTACTTCATATGATATTAATGAAAAAATCAATGTGAAAATACCACAAAGCTCCTTGACACTAGTTTAATATCTTGGATTTTAAGTATATTTTAATCATTTTATTATGCATTTGAAATAAAAAAAAACTTATTTATTTCATATTAATTTAATAATAATTAATGTATCTAGTGAAAAGAACTTAATGCCCAGATAACAAGTGTTGGGATTTTTAATGTGAAGATCATAAATCCATCGCATACCCAAGTGACCACCCAATTCAAGCATGGGACCAGATAAACGAAAAGGATCCTAGACAGTAAGTAGGTCCCGCAGTCGAGCTGCCCAGCATTACCGGCTTAACTCCACTCGTAAATTACCTAAATATAAGAGGGTAAAACTAAAAGGATCGATGTTTCCTTCTGGGTTTGTGTTTAGGTTATTTGGAGACCCTTTTCTTGTGTGTGTGTGTGTTTCTCTGCCACCATCGCCTCTGCTTTGAAGATAAAACTACATAGGCCGTCAGATCATGATATTATTGGATGATGAGATGGGTGGTGGGACCTTGAATATTCCATAGACATACTGTGAATTGTGACCTTTAACGTGTAGTGTAGGGATTAAGCTAACGTGTTCATTAATACTCCAAGATGTCGAAAACGATGATTCACAGGCCTTGAACAAAACTAGCTTGCCAATGCCACCCATGCTCGTCTCTTTTTTATCTCCCTAGTCTTGCGTATCTTCCTGTATTTCTGAGCCACCAATGATTACTCAGTCATCCGCTTGTAGCAGTAATTTTTTTATTTATTGTTTTGTTAAAACTTCAGTGTAACGGAACTTGAGATATATAAATGAGATCTACGTACTCTGTGATGTTGATTGCAGAGTTGCAGAGATGAAGGTCGGGCCGGGATTGTGAGTGTTCGATGTGCATGAACCTATAGAAAAACTCCTTAGATCTGGAGAATCTTATTCGCATCTCAGCTGGGGCCATTTCTTCTGGTGATGAACGGGACTTCCTCAACAGCAGAATTAATTTGAGGTCGATTTTAGCTTCTTTTTTTTTTAAGAAAAAATTCTCTTAATAATTAATCATGTTCAATATTGTATGCTAGCTAGTTTAGGTGTCAAAATTGTTATTTATATGTCATTAATTATTTCTAAAACTTAAAATTAGGTGTATAAAAGACTTAAATAATTTGTCAAGTTAAAGCTATTAAAGTTGAAGTATTTAAATCATTTTATTAGTTTTATATGCAAAATATGGAGGGAATCTTGAAAAACACAAACAAAAAAAAACATGATTTCAAAAATATCAAAGTATAGAGAGGTTAAAACTAAAATAGATTAGTTTTAATATTTCAGTCTTTTAAATATTTTAAAAACTTATAGAAAAACCATGAATCTTAAACCAAAGTGAAGTCACTAATACTATATATATATATTAAAAAAACAAAAGGGATATGATTTTAGCTTTGAATGAGAAACCAATCCTTTATGCACATGGAGAAACTTGAAAGATGGGCTAAAAGCCATGCAGAGAGAAGATTAAAACCTACTTTTTATATATATAAAGTAAGG
>Ga0307518_10000975_pt1 | contig 21335 bp, 29 predicted proteins | sample 25_EM_MG_FD_203889 | JGI IMG/M metagenome (GOLD analysis project Ga0307518, IMG submission 203889) | Populus trichocarpa ectomycorrhiza microbial communities from riparian zone in the Pacific Northwest, United States - 25_EM | ecosystem: Host-associated > Plants > Roots > Unclassified | place...
TGCATGGGAACTCAGGGAGAGGCTGTCCTAAGAGCAGGACATAGTGGAGATCTGCAGCAATAGCGGAGAAATGATCCAGAGAAAATACAGACTCCATAGTGACCGATGAGATGAATGTCTGGATTGCAGGGGGAATATCTCTGTGGGAAATGAATGGATTTTCGTCGGAACTTGACAGGCAGATAGACCATGCTCTAGGCTTTCTGATGGTATAGTCACATGCTTGATAGCTTCAGAAACGATGGAGCTATTCAAAATATCGGAATGCCGGCACTGGGCACCTAAAAATGACATTTGGGTGCTAAAAATTGTTTCTTCTCTTTCTCCTTCGTTTCTCCATCAATTCTTCAGCTTCTTGGTGGTTCTTGTGTGAGTGATGACTGCTAGACGTCGGCAGTCACCTCTTGCATCAGAATAGTCTTCTCGTGCGATAGATGGCTACGATGAGGTTCCATCGTACTCATCCTTCGCATCAAGATCATTTGATATAGACATTATCTTCCATGTTCACTGTACCAAACCTGTTTGGTGTGTGACAGTGATACCTTCAGTACTGGCCAGTATAACACCAGTATGACCAACACCAGTTTGTATGCTACCAGTGGGACAGTTACCAGTCAGTATAATAGTTGTATGCCCATTGCCAGTTGATATGCTACCGCTATACCTATTATCCAGTGTAATACTGGGATGACCATCACTGGTCACTACATCACTGGTCTGGTCTTTGTCTTCAAATACAATCCTGACAGGCTTATATTGCAAGCATCATGATTGTCGGTGTGTACGTGATTATTACCAGTCAATACCCCACATTTATTACCGGTGACCATTCCTCTGTGTCTTGTATGTGCCCTACCGGCCACCCATTCAACCGGCCTCAGGCAGGACTGCATCATGAATGTCACATGGACTGTGAGAAATATCATTATCCTATTAAAGGCTTATATTTACCCAGGACCTCACTTGCCTGCAATCATGTCTAACACCCTTGATGCCCACAATATCTCCCTCACTTTGCAATACATCGGGGTTCAGTTCCAACAGTTTACCTATGTGCTACAGCAACCCAACCCATCTTCAAATTGGTTTGAGAATGTCATGATAGAAATTGTAAGATCACCTGATTCTCATGGAAATCAATTGATATATTATACATTTAGCGCATTCTTGAGCAATTGCTCTCTGCATGCAGTGCCTATGGTCTGATCATGCGGGTGCCTTATATCGCAAACCAATTCCTGTGGTGTGCCACTCTGGCAAAGATGCAGCAGGAGGAGATACTGGAATACATGAAGGGCCATGATGTATTCATGATCAGGACATCTGAGTCACAGATTCATCATACCGGACTGATGCTACACAAATGGTGGGAGATGCCCAGTACCACATTCCCCAATGGATATGAATCCCGGCAAATCCCGCACATCATTTAGGAGGCCAAAGACTTTTTCCCTACCATCTTGGTATGTATATTCCCTTGCCACCACATCCTGCCTTACATGATCAGCAGGATGGGACCAAGTCCTTACCACTCCTCTTTGATGTCCCAAGAATGCCAAGGGACAGCATCAAATACATGATGAGTGGGTGTGATCTCATGCTGCATGAAATAGAGAAAGAGATGGGAAATGTACATATGGTGATGCAGGCTTCAGAGCAGCGGCTGAGTTTATTTGACAGTGTTCCCCATGTAAAAGAGCAATTGGGTAAGACATGGGAACGGTTTGTGACAGATGAAAATAAGTAGATATGTTTTACAACCTACAACAATGTAGTGTTTAAATGGAATAGAGCCGGTGATATATCTGACGTTGCCGGGCAGCATAACAGGCAATCCCGATCTCATCAGATCTCAATGCTGTTTTCTGGTGGTCTGACCAGAAATTCAACCTACTTTGGAAATAATTTCTGGTCCACTCCGCCTCACATTGTAGCATCTCCACTTCCTCCTTCCACCAGTCCCTAAGTGCCTTGGACCGGAACCAATGAACCCGGTAAACTAGATTTCCGGTTAAGTACCGAAAGCATTTTGTGATGATGCTAAGACATACATTCAGACATCCAATCATTCCTATCAGTATCTCGGGGTACATCCATGGTCCAGAACCAAGGGAGGGTATCATCCCTGTGGCCCCGAGCATTGGGGTCCAATATTGCAGTGGTGACTCCTGGTACCGGTCTAGAACCTGTCTATCGGCACGGAGAGCTACCATCTGCCTGTGGCACCAGCGATATAATGAGGCATGGCGCTGTAGGGTGAGATCTGTGCTCGCTATCAAGCCCCATGCCCGGGTGGTCATATTATAATTACCGGCTTGTCTAACATCTCACCTAAAGATGTCAGCCTTGTCAGCCAGTGCCAGTCCAATTTCATGAAGGCAATCATTGGCTTGCCCCTGTCTCAAGGATAGTTCCTGTTCCACAAGGAATCCAAGTCCTAATCTCTGGAGACAGTCTATTCCAATATATGATGGCAGCGGTGGCAACATTGTTTCAGCATTTCCCTGTGTTGGCAAGACGAATGGATTTTCTATTTCCTCACCATCTGCTTGGTCAACCTGAAATTGTAGGGTGGTGTCCAGTTCTACATCATCATCCCAGTCTTCACCCAGAAACTGTGTGGCTGATGCAACTAATCCCTCTAACTGGGATTGTAGCTGGTCTCAGCACTGTGCAATTGATAGCTGTTGTATTTCAGTTCTGGATGTGTTGAGCTGCCGAGCATCAATGGCTAGCATTATCTGTGCTCCTTCAACCTTCAATGCCTTAGCTATCCATGTGGTTGATCCCCAAAGCTGGTCTTGTTGTTGGTTGATAAGGTTCATTTCTATCAATTTCATTGTTGGTGCTTCAGGTCATATTCAGTAAGGTTAACTCCATTTTAAAACAACATACCCTTCTCCAGCTGAACATCATATATATCCATTGCACAGGGATCCACCATCCGGTCATTCAATGCCTTCGCCTCCTGCTCCGACCACAATTGCCGGAGCCCTTCCAGGACTTGGTTATTCAGTTTTTCAAAAGCTTCTGTAACCTCTGTCAATGAGCACTGGGCACCCCTCATTTTTCTCCTTAGAAACAATGCTTGTACACGTCAGCCAGCAGGGTCATGGTGAAGGGCATTGTTATACTCACACATCCAGACCATCTTGACAAAATTGTGGTCATTCATTTGGAAATCAAGTAACTCTTGGTGATGCGGTGTTGCCATCCCCTTTGCAGATGGAGATATTATATTCAGTGAAGACCACAGTGTCTCCATGATCTCCCCATCCACTCTGCCAGCACCAGGAATAAAATTCAGGGCATACCTGGCAAAGCATTCTGTTTTATGCCCATGTACATGCCAAATACCGATCCCAGGCAAAATGCACAGTCCATCTGGTAGAGTGATGAATTTGTTGGACTGAATCCACTGAGCCAAATTTCTACTATACTGGCAATTGATGTCGTAAAATGTTATCACTTGTTGGTCAGGATTCAATGCATGCCAGACTGCATGCACCAGGGCATAGTCCATGTTTACCTGCCTGTAACCAGCTCAACAAACTCGAGATGACAATTATGAGAACCTACTGTTCTCCCTTCTGAAAGTCAACCATTGCATGGGGGATGAAACATCCATGTCTTGCACATGCACATCCCCCAATCCCAGTGGATGACAGCTGTTTCCTTGCCGAATTTGCCTGATTAACTGCCCGGTGATTGCTACACTCCGATCGCTTTTCAAAGGATGAGATATAGAACTTCCAGTGGTGCATTCCCTCACCTCTATCTGATTTGCTGTGCCTGCCAAGTACTCCTTGTAGTTACCTGAGCCTACCATGAACCCCCTCCCATCCATCAGCCACACCTCATCTGCAGGGTTCCTCGGTCTCATGTGCTCCGCCTTGAAATTTCCATCCATCACTATCGACCTCGAAAATTTCCAGCTACAAAGAAAAATGAATCTCCCCATCCCAGTGGAGCTTAAACACATTACATACTGGGACAAATCCACATCAGTATCATCAAGGTTCACTCCGGGCTGTGGACATGCCGGACAAAACAGCACAAGGTCGCCTGTCGATGAACCAATTTCACTATCATCAACTCCCTTCCATTTCATTAATTTTAGCACCCTCCACATCCTGGATACTCTAAGTAGCTCCCTGTATCTGTCCTATTACTGAGGTAAGACACATGTAATGTGTTTCCGGTCCACTCACCGGCACAAGGTGTGGAAAGGCATTGGATGTAATCCTGCGGAGTTTGCTGTAATAGTTCATGGCAGAGGTTCCACATTCCACATTATCCTGGATGAAGTCATCCAATACCTGAAAGGTAAAGACAGTCCTTGGTTCCTTAGTGGTGGCAGGAAAGAGGCCGGCCATCATCAGCTGAAGGTGTGAATCCAGTGACCCCTGACAGTTGCAGTACATCACATCGCAGAATTGTATTCCCAAAGTGTGCACCACAGTCAAGAAGGTTCTGCTGTTTGGTACTTTGAGATGGGGAAGTGAGCCTGAATCCACAGATTTCTCATGGTCCTGTGCTCCTTCCTCTAGGTCATCGGAGAAATCTAATTCTGCATGACCACCACTCGGACAAGGATCCCCACCATGTCCAAGGTGCAGCACCAACCCCACCTACAACATCAGACATTGTTATTGAGTCAGAATGAAAGCACTCACAAGCTGGAGAGAGGAGTCTTCAAAGAAGGCCGAATTCCATTGTTGAACCCGGTGGAAGGGCCAGAGCTTATGCTGGTTCCTGCAACAGGCTGTGCAGAACACCGGCCGGTGTGCACAATCTATGCATCTGTAGCTGCCATCCCCACCACACAATATGCAAATCCATGGACAGGGGGGAGCTTCCATGGCAAGAATGATTGAGAGATATTTCTGTTTATGGGGCAGCCATGCCTGGAGATAGCTGTTCTAAAAGCGATGTCCATGAGATACAGGGTAATATATTGTGGAATAATACTCTACCTGATTTTTGGTCGTTTTAAATTGTTTCAAAGGAGGTGGATCGTCTAGCTCCTGGTAAGCATCTTCATCACCATTTTGAAACACATTGTGTTCTGCCATGATGGATGAGCAAGCCACAGTAGGAGATGCCTTAGATTGCATAGCCTGTCGACCCTTTCTTCTGGGAGTGACCTTTTGAAACTTATCAATTGATCCTCTAGTTGTTTTCACAGTCTTCCACACCACATGGGTCACAGAGGTAGAAGAGGTCACTCCAGATATCCTCAACTTCCCCATGATTGATAGGCTTGGTGCAAACTTCAGTAGGAAATGCCTCATTGCAACATCATGGATCACAATCATTGCATCTGGATCTGTATCTTGTCTGAGATTGGTACCGATTGGCATCAGGAACATTAGGTACACTACCTATATATAGTAGGTGATCTGCTGATTTGTGACATTGGCTACTTCTTATGGTTAGTGATCCACTGCACTGGAACCATAGCTAACCTCAAAAGGAAATTGTTCGGATCGAAGGAACCTTACATGACAGCTGAGGGAATTCCATTCAACATGGTGCATGCTATGATATGGAGGGCTTCACCAACAAAGTCTACCACATTCACAATGACTTCGAGTGACTCAGACTTCCATTCATCTTCTGAATCATCTCATCCTACAGAACCAGAGGATCCCACAACCACCGGACTGGTAGGGGAGAACACTCCAGGGAAACTCACCTCCGAGGAAATAGAGATTCTTCATGCAAACCTCGAAGAGTGGAAGGCTTTAAAGGGGGACAGGAGGAAGCCTGTGAATAGGAGGGTCCAGGATCTCATTAGACACCTGCCTGCAAATGAGTACATCTTGGGAGAGGACTGGAAAGCTAAGTTGAGTGTAGGTCATGTTGTATTCCGCTCTGCAAAGGCTAACATTTTATAGCACATCAAAAGCTGGTTTTATAACCATGGCCGGTCCTGAGCACACAAGGGGATGCTAAAGTGGGGGCAAAATTGGACTGCACGGTGGGTAATAAGGGAGCAGAAGCAAATGGAGATTCAGCAAGAATTCCAACAGTGCAGTATCGGGGTTGGCAGCAAGGAAATGATAGGAGGGTACCAGAAGACCGTTGGAAGGCTGATGAAAAAGGTTACTGAGGATGAAATGAAAGAGGCAGAGCAGGTTGCTCAGGAGTGGAACGAGGTCCAACCACCACCGGAGGTACAGGCTATGTATGTACACATTTCTAATCTTTTGTATGATACACCTCACAGGTCTTCAGTGCAGCTGAGAAAAAAGGCCGGAAGTATACTTGTGAGTATGCAGAGACTATGTGGAAGCAGTGTGGTACCCAGGTGGTGGTGATGGTGGCTTGGAAGGATCAGAACAGAAAGGTGATGGCCGGCATGTAAGTGGCAACATGGCAGTTACACATTGAGATGACTGGAACAATTACAGACATGATTTCAATGATGAACTTGGGAATGCGAGTACATTTCTGGACTGGGAAGGAATGGAGGAAAAATGGTCGAGGTATGCTTCTGATGTATTCAAGGCCGGTGAGATTCTGGATGGAGACCAGGCAGATGATGAGGATGAGGATGTGGATCAACATCCTCAAAAGATTGTCAAGAAGGGTAAGAAAAAGGCACAAGTAAGCCTCCAAACCCTTGACAGCGGGATTCTGCAACTTCCGAACATCCTTGACATGCATGTGCTGGAGAAACTGGACATCATCCAGGCATTCATGACCTGTCACTACCGTAAGTTACTTGGATTTAGGTGAGGGGTAACTAACTAAGGCACAATAGGTCGTGCTTGTGGAAAGGAAAGAGCAACTGTACCATGGATGAGCATCACAGAAGACCCACAAGGTTATATTGAAAGCAAGTACCTCCCTTCTGATGTCTCATTGAAGGAACCTAGCAAAATGGGTGGTGTGCAAGTGACTCAGATCCTGGAATTCTGGAGGAGGAGACAACAAATCAATCCACAAGATGTATTTAGGTTCATGGCCTGGAAGGATGCCAAGGGAGCATTACAAAGGTCAGTTGGTGAAGATGAGCACCAGTCAGACAAGGCCCTTGGAAAGAGAAGGAGACAAGGTGAGCGAATTTCTCTGAATTGTGGAGTCTCTACTAAAAATATTACATAGAGGACCAATGGGATGAGGGTGATTCCCCCAATGAAGGCGTTACTGACTGAACCAGAAGTCAGAAGCACAACTGGCCTGCCCCAAAAGCTCATGCACCGGCTGGTGACACTATTGCAGTTCCCCCCACCCGGCCATGTCCATGCCAAAAGAGAGGAACAGGTATGTTCATTGAATAGAATTGACAGGATAATGACATTATTATTAGATAATGTGGTTCCAGGGGATATTCCCATAGCTTGTCCTAGCAATAAGGAACCTGGTCCTGGTAATACAGTCCGGCAGTCCAAAAGGCAAAGAAGGGCAACAGAAAGAGTGGATCATGATGCACCTACATCCTGTGATAAAAGGAAAAAGAGATAGATTACATATATATATTTTATGAATGTGTCCTGTTGTCAAATGTGGTACCTATTGATATTATTACCACTGGTCTCATCCCGTATGATACCAGTATCCTTATCATCAGCCTGGATCACTGCCGGTCACCATACTAGTAGTATTGTCAGCACTGGCCCACACAAGACCAGTATCTTTATTATTGGCCAGTACAATCTGTATAATTATTATATGTCAATTTGGAACTGATTTGGTCTGGTATCTAACAGTTGTGTTCTTAGACCATTATGTTTGTATAATGATTACCAGTTCACTACTACCAGTGAGTATACTACCAGTATGATCACAACTGGCCAGTATGCTACCAGTACGGTCACTACCAGTAGTTATCCTATTGACTGGTGAGTATACAAGCAGTATGGATTATTGGCCAGTACTATCTTACCAGTATGGGTATGATTGGCCCACACTATACCGGTATTCATATCAGCGGTGTAGAGACAGTCTTGTCTCTAGGTGTGTAGATTGGTAGTACTGATACTGGACTCTTACCTTAGCTATGTAGGCTTGTACTTAGCTTACTAAAAAAACAACTTCTCTTCACTGTACATCTTTGAGCTCAGTCCTGGAGTGACTGAGCCACCCTTCCACTCTCTAGTTTTCTAGTCTCCTTAGTCCTTGGGAGCCTTGCCAGACCTCCAGAAGCCCCTGGGTCGAATGCACCTCATCTGAGGGAGCAGCCACCCAAACACTTTGTTATCTTTTCAGCAGCCAGTACTATCTGCATGATTATTCCACTGTCAATATTCCACTGATCTAGTCTACTATCCACAGGCCAGTACCATCATCTTAGTATCATAGGCCGGTATCATCACCACTACTAGGATGGTCACCACCGGCCCACACAAGACCAGTATCCTTCCAGTGCAATCTGTATAATCATTACTAATCAATATGCAACTGATCCAGTCTGGTAGCTACTGGTATGGTCACCACTGGTCAGTATACTACCGGTATGCATAGCACCAGCCCACACAAGACCGGTATCCTTATTATTGGCCAGTACAATGTGTATAATTATTACCAATTGCTATGCAACTGATCTGGTCTGGTAGCTACCAGTATGGTCACCACCGGTCAGTATACTACCGGTATGTGTAGCACCAGCCCACACAAGACCGGTATCCTTATTATTGGTCAGCACAATATGTATCATTATTACTAAATATGCAACTGATCTGGTCTGGTAGCTAAGAGTTGTGTTCGTAGACCATTATGTTTGTATAATGATTACCAGTCAGCACACTCCGGGTGTAGTCATCACCGGCTACGTTGGTCTGATGAAGATTGCATTGGTACTACAAAAGTATTACACTACAGAAGGGATGGATCTAATTTTACTGTTGCCAACCATTGAGTCTCCTCCTTTTCTGCTGCTTTGGCCAATTCATCCCGGAATTTTGACCATACCCGGTGCCGCCGGACCAACTCCCTCCATCGGCTGGTGGCTTCCACCAATCTATTTGCATATTGGGTATATGCTGCAATTAGTTGGCTATCTTGCATGGGGTGGATTGGTTGCTCATTGAAAAAAGTCACTGATCTGGTGATTCACCTTGCCATTTCCACTGTGATTGTGTCAGACAGCATAACTGAAGGGCTCCAGACATACATTGTGTCAGGGGTACATCTCCCTCCCACACAGCATACCTTGCAGACTCCCTTGCTAATAATTCATAGAGCTCATCAAGCGGTATGCAAACATTAGGAATGGGTTCATAGGTGGCATATAGCAGAACCTACCATCATCATTTTGCATCTCCAGAGATGCAGTATTGTGCTTTGAAGCTGGGGGTGTTGCAGATGCACAAAGTGGACTCTCAGTGAGATCAATAAAAACAGGGCCAGTGGTAGGTTTTGGCCGGACTGCATTGCTGTGGGAGGTATTTGTTCTGTCCGGTGAGTGCCATGGGGATCCAAGGGGGGGAACAAAGTCCCTGGACTGACTCCTGTGAGGTGAATCGAGGCATGGAGTGGCAAGAGGAGTAAATGCATGCATAGTAGTAGATGGTGAGCTGATTTGGAGTTGAAATAGAGAACCAGATGGTGGAGACATTGGTGATGCCGAAACCCATGAGTGCCGCGCCACCGGTGAGTCAAATGGAGGGGGTGAAAGTGATGCAAATGAATTGGGAGATAATGGGGATGAAGTAGATATATCATGGGGGATGGAACAAGACCTTTCTGACATAGGGGAGAAAGCAATTATTGGTTCCGGCCCACAGGTGAATTCGGTGTCCTCAGAGAATGAGTGGAGAGGAGCCTCAGGAGTCAGGGACGAATCAGGGGAGTCAATGGGGGGTTCTGAACCTAGTGTGAAGCTTTCATCAGCACTTTGCTCATCAACCAACATGGCATCCTCATCCTCCTCCACTGTGGTGAGTGAACTGGGGCATGAACTTCCACCGGGTGAAGGTTGAATGACTACAATAGTTTGTCACATATCAATGGGAAATTATTGCGACTTACAGTGCTTCACCTGTCTTGTTGACGAGAACCTTACACATTTTGTTGAATGTTCGGTATCCATCAATGGAATTGTGTTTTGTGAGAGTAGAACAAATAGGATGCGAACAACCGGGTCAAGGGCAAGAACACCAAGGTGTATTATATAATCAATATGATCACCAGTGCAGTTTGGGTACCAACAGCCAAGCAAGGACCGGTCACCGGTTCCACCACATCGTCATGTGCGAATTATGTTAATCACTATTATTCATGAGGTACATATGATTACCGGCGACTAATTGAATTCACTGGTGTGTGTTTGTGGCACTGAAGCAACCGGTTATTGATTTTTGTCTGCATATCATAATTTGTATTGGACCATTGTGCACTATACATGGGAATATGTTATGTAATCATTTTCAACAATATATAGTGGCCATACTGGCATATTTCCCTTGCCTTTCCTCCACCACATTCACTCCCATTGAATCCCATCGCATTCAACTGCAAAACCTTTATCCATGTCATCACAAGCCAATGCCTTAACCTCCTCCATCGGCACCGGTGAGGACCATGCGAAGGTGATTACCCAGGCAGCCAAGGTCATATGGCAATATACCAACAGTCTCAAATATAATAGCACTATGGAATACTGGAAGGAAACCACACAGGTTGTGTGGGATAGGCTGGTGAGTTATGAGTACATAGCTTGATATCTGTACCCATCAATCCCACAGAAAGAGGTCACTGCCATTGTAGATCAGTTGCCAGCCGGCTTTGCAATCATGATCCATGTCATTGTGGCCAATGCCTTCATGGTGAGCCCCAACTCACTTCTTGAGGCGAAGAAATGGCCACCTTCGGAGTGCATCCGTCGGGCAAAGGACAAAGACGTTGAGGATCACCCATGGTACAATCTCTGGCAGCCTGCCCTGCCAGTTCCTCCTGCACCAACAACAACACCGGTAATGCAGGTGAAAGGAAAGGAGAAGGAGAGGAATGAAGACATGGATAGTGGGAAATTAGGTGAGCACACCACATTTATAATCCCAATTGATTTCTGTTCTGAAGAGCCAAGGTGCAGGAACCGAGGAGAGTGGTGGAGAGTTGGCAGGACGCCGGTCCATCTAAGAAAGGGAAGGAGAAGGCAAAGGTAGTGGAAGATCCACAAGGTAACATAAACCAGGGGATGTCTGGTAAGCAATATGACTGTTGGATTGACAAGGTGTTTTCTGATAAAGGTAATGTGCAGACAAGCAGGATGGTGGTGGCCCGGTGGTAAGATGCTGGTCTCGGTCCCGAGTGACCATGCAGTCAAAGAAGGGGAAGGAGAAGGAAGTGCAAATGCAAGTGGAAGTGGAGGGAGAGTCACAGAGCATGATCACCAGGGGGAAATTGGGTAAGTGAGGTACCATTGATACAATGGAGTCAGGCACTGATCAACTCAGAATGTAGACAATGAACAGGCCGGTGGAGAGCAGGCCAGAGGACGGTCTCTTTCCCGACAAGCCGGTGCATCAAATTGGAATCAGAGCAAATCCCGAGGACGCACACCACATATTAAGTCTGCACCTACCATTGACAGCAAGGAAGATCCTGATATGCCACCGGTCAACCCCACTCAACCAAAAGCATCATTCCTTGCGCTGGTAGGATTTGGCCCTGTTCCACCAGAGGATCAGTGCGATCGATGTCGGAAGGGTGACAAAATGTGCTTGGTAAAGCCAGGTTGGGCTTGCTTAAACTGCAACAAGGTAAAGATGAAGTGCAGTTTGACAGACAGGCTTTGTGCCTGATCTCAGGCCCAATCTGAGGCAGCCACAACCACAACCCGGTGACATCGGTCCCCTTCCAGGGTTCCATCTGAGGCAGCCCCGATCACAACCTGGCGATGTTGGTCCCCTTCCAGGGTTCCATTGGAGATCGCCCCTGATTTCACCCCATGGCCAGCAAAGCGACAACGGTCGTCCAGCATCCACCCTACTCCTGGACCATCGAAGGCCAAGGCAGGACAGGTTGAAAGGTCCTCAGGCAAAGGTGAGTATCATCCATGCTTTGTATCCTTGCATTCAAATCGCTGAACAGGTTTTGAAGTTTATATTCAAACACCTTCATTGTTGCCAAAATCAAAGTCCCGTGATACCAGTGTTGCCTCAACCTGTGCAGCATCTGCCACCGACCCTCCGACGACCCCATCTGCTGTTGCAGGATGTGGAGGAGGAGGTCTTCCTTCTCAAGAAGGATATTGCAAGGATGAAGGAGGATACCGAGGAGGACATTGTCCTTCTGAAGAGAGATAATGCAAGGATGAGGGTGGAGCTGGAGCAGAACTGGGAGGAGCTGGAGACACTCCAGGCACTTGTGGAAGCCATGCACGAAGACTGGTTCCCCACTGCTCTTGCACTCTGTGACCCTGCAGTACCTTCTCCAGTCGAATGACCTCCACCTGGTATGCATGGATCTCTGCCTTCTGAACATTCTCAATGTCCCAACATTTCCCCATCCATCCAGGCATTGTTAGATCTACCTGCAGATTGGTGCTTTTGTTTTCTGATCTCTCGAATTCATGTTTTGAATGGTGCAGGTGACACTCCAGGTCCCAGTGCTGGTACCGACCACCAGGTATCTGCAATTCTGGCCTGTGTCCCTCTGGAGACCTCGGACATGGATATTTCAACAGCCTCCACCAACAGACTGGAACAGGTGGACCCGACACCTGCTATTACCATGGGGATTCAGCCATCCCCCATCATTACTGTCACTCCCCCTGCACCAGAACTAGAGTTTAAAAGTCCAGTCCATAGGACCGCAAAAAGACCGGAAACTGGACTGGACTGGACTGGTCGCAACCGGACTGCAGTTGCCAGTTGCCTACTTTTGAGAATGATGAAAAAGACTGGTTGCAACCGGTTGCAACCGCATTATGTAAGCAATACATATATGGTATAAAAACCCCTATATTACAGGCTAATTTTGGCCTGCAGTGGGTCTTAAGGGGTGTAAAACTGATCTTTTTGGATGAAATATGGCACAAATAAATATATAATGACTTGTATATAATTACTACAGTCTATAAATAGTATTTAGATGCTATCTGACACACCTTTGATGTGAAAAACATCAATAAAATGCAAAAAAACCGGTTTTTTAGTGGTTTGGACTGGTTTTTTAGCGGTTTTGGACCGGTCTTTTTGAAAACCGGTTGCAACTGCTTTGGACCAGTCTTTAAGCGGTCCATGAACCATTCCCAGGCTTCCAAAAGCGGTCCAGTCCGGTCCTCTTCCAAAAAAGGCAAAAAAACCGGACTGGACTGGACTTTTAAACTCTAACCAGAACCTCAAGATGTTGGTACTCCAGCATCAGAGCAACCAGATGTTGTGATGGGTGAAGGAGGTGGGGAGTCCTCACATAAGGACTAATTTTGTTTCATTGCCACAAACTTTGTATTTGTAGTACAATTAGTATCCTTTGTTTGTGTAAGAATATATTCGTGTGCATGGCTATGATTAAATGTGTAAGTGATCTACTTGTATGCTTAGCACCGGTCAGTCAGGCCAATGGCCCATTTCTTTACTTATAATTATTGTTGTACCATTGCCAATATTATCATGTGATGAATTACTAGTTCATATTTGTCACCCAACATTGGATACTACTGGATGATGAATCCCAGTCAGCACACTACTGGCATAATCATGACCAGTCAGTGCACACCAAGTATGATCTTCCCATGGTGGTTTGCTTACCATAGTATACTAACAATGTACTCATACCTTTGATTAGCTTGAGTGGGCTTGTCTTATAGCACAGTCGGTATGATTATGACCGGTATGTACACAGGTGTATTCATGACCGGCATTTAAGATGGTTGGTAGCTTCTCTGATCCTCACTCAACACAGAACATGACCAAAGTGTATTCCTTTGAGTATGTAGGATAATAAGAAGTTAGTCCTTATATTACATAACCAGAAGTAATTAAATAGGAAGATGAGTATTACATAAGTAGCTGAATATGGGTAACCCCTAAGGGCACCCTTACACCCTCCCCCTGTAGAGCCAATATAGGGCTCTACTCTTGCATAAACGAAATGAAAAACAAAACAGGTATAGTCCACGCATGTAAGTGAAAGGTTGGGAGGTTGAACTCCCGGTCATCGTATGACAGGATGAATATTTCTTCTGGGAGGTTGGACTCCCGAGGCTCACAATGAGCAGGCAATGAATCCATCGTCACATCGGTGCAGGACCCTCAAACAGGTCATCGACCTTGCTGTCCTCCAGGGGCAGACAATCAGAGTGCTGGTCGACATCCATTGCTGACGATGGTTGCACGATTGACGGTGCTGGAGGGATCATGTACAACGTGTGAGTGTCTGCCATTTGGTCCTGCCAGTCACTATTTGCCTCACACTCGCCACTGGATGCCAGAGGAGGAATGAGATGAGGCTCCACGCCTCGAGATACAGCGAGTGTGAGGATCTGCTCGTGGGAGTGAGAGACAGCCTCTCCTGAGGCATGGTGAGCATCGGCCTCGACCTCGTTACGGATGGTGACCAACTTGGGATTGTCATCTCCCAGATACCGACCCCATAATTCCTGCAGGTGAGTCTGGCCCCAAGCCCATGTGTCATCAGCGTCATGATAGGTGACACCATTGGCAGTGAGATACGCTGCCACACGAGTCAATGTATATGCTGATGTGACTCACACGACCCAACCCACTCGGCTGTTTGGCCAATGGCAGGAGATAAGCCCACCCATTCAATAATTGAGTGATATCGCCCCGCAACGCCCAGGAGATGTGCCATCGACCGGCGCCAGCCGACCTGTCCGAGGCATGAGTTGCTCCACAAAGAGCAGTCCTCAAACATTGCAAGCTAGGGGCTCAGGTGTAATGATCCAACTTTTTGTCTTATCTAATCTGTGATTAGATAGTGTCTTATCTTATCGTAGTATACAGCCGTATCTTATCTACCTTAGTCTAGACCCGTGCCTCATGCTGTACACGCTACCTTCCTTGATGTCATTCCGCATAGCCTTAGCTCTACCATGACATCACTAGCATAGCATTGCACAGTACGTAGCCTCGTGGATAGCCTTGCATAGCCCTCGTGTAGAGTAGTATATATACAGTGCAATCTAGCACCCAGAGGCTCTCCATTCGAGCTCATCTTGGGTTATTGCCCTAGTCCTTGCGTCCTATTCTCTCAGAGCCCCAGCGTGTAGTAGGGTCCTTGGTGTTTTCACCTAGGGTTGTCTCACCTGAGCTCGAATCTAAACATCTTACTTCGCTCTACTATGCGCTCTCCTAGCCTTATAAGGAAACTATACCCGGACTCCAGGGTTAAGGAGCTTCATCTTCACACCTTGCGTTTCGTACACGGCCAGCCTTTTAGTGCCATTCCCGTAGTGCTTCGGCATTGGGAGTTTTTAGCACCGCATCCTTTACGTACTGTACACCAGCCCAGGGTCGTGCCTGGTGTCTGAAGGTCGGTGCCCATTCAAAAGAGGTTTGCAGCCTCAAGGCGATTGAGACATAGTTACTCAGTAGTTCCTGCATCCGTGCAGAGGTAGACCTGTGATCTGCAGCCACTAGCCGTCTGTACTTTGCATAGCTGTGCTGCTGCCCTGACCCGGCGAGAGTGACAGGCGAACAAAGTCTTACGCTTAGTTTAGTGGAACACCTGTGGGGATCTAGTCCCATATAGTCTTACCTCTACGTCACCCCTTACCTTACCACCATACCTTACCACTTTCCCCGTCACCTCGTCGAAGCACAACAGGAGCGCTTGACAATCATCTACGGTCCTCGCCCTGTCTCCAGCAAAGAAGCTGTCGCTAGAGAAACCGCCCTTGAAGAGGAGAATCAGTTCACCGCTGCCGTTGCCGCCTACAGTCGCCTTACCAGCAACTTCGAGATCCAGGTTCTCCTCGGACTCCACCGTTCCCTTCCTGTTCTGCCCCTGCCAGACCTCCCTCTCGCTCACCGTCGCACCTTCCGGTCCTCTTGTCTCCGACCGGTTAAACAAAGACCTACCCCCTATTCCCGTCTCCACCCCTACTGAGTCTGAAGAATGGCAGACTTGCAGGCACTCCTCGCTCAGCTCATTCAAGGACAGATCGACCTCCAAAACCATATCGCGGCCCTTGCGGCTGCACAGCCTCAACCAGCACCGCCGGCACGCAAGAAGGTGGTCGCAGATCCCGGCTCTTTCAATGGTTCTCCCGCCAAGTTCCACGAATGGTGGAGTAAACTTAAGGTCTGGATCGAGATCATGATGGATGGGGCTAACGACGCAACGGTCGCAGCCACTGTCTTCTCTCGGCTCATGGGCCCGAAGGCTGGTCGGTGGGCTCAGGTCCGTCTTGACCAGTGCATGGCAGCCCACGCCGTGCTTGTCGTCACCCCGCTGGTCGCCCCAGGAGCGCCCCCGCACCCACCGGCCTGGCCCACAAGGGCAGACTTGGAGGCAGAAATAGAGAACTTCTTTCTGCCAGGAAACAACCAGGAGTGGGCTCGCGCCCAGCTCTTGCGTCTGCATCAGGGTCCCTGCCAGCGCATTGACGACTTCTTGGCGCAGTTCAAAGCGCTCAAGGTCCAGAGTCGGTGTGTGGACGAGTATGCCAAAGATCTGCTCGAGCGAGTGGTCCAGCACAAAATCCTGGAACAGGTGTATGTCCAGGCGATGCAGCGGGACACGTTTGGGCAGTTATCACGCTCAGTTCGAGATGTAGGAAGGGCTCAGGAGCTCTTCCTGATTAACACGCAAAGTCAGAACCCGGCCCGGTATTTCCAGGGCCAAAACTATTCATCATCTTCAGCATCGGCTGGTGGTACCCCTATGGATATAGGAGCCACAGATGCATCATCTCAGCAAAAGGGTAAAGGGCCCCAATGCTACAATTGCCAATTATTTGGCCACATCGCACGTGAGTGCACAAAGCCGCGCTGCCCTCGTCGTGGGCAACAAACACAGGCAGCACAGGCCCAACCGGAGGATGACCGGTTAAACATAGTGAGAGGAATGTCCTTTGCAGAAATGCAGGCATTCTTCAGGGATTTAAAAGATTAGAGAGTGAGGATGTGTCGGGCACCCTCGCTCTTGAATCTTCTTTGGACACAGCTATACATATTTTGGACTATAGACTATCTCGCGCTACTACTCCTGTTGTACAGGAAATATTTAAATACCGCATCGCTTTGCTACATAGTAAAATTACGAAAACCTACAAAAAAGTGTCTTCTGTAGTTTCTCCTGTTTCTGTTTCTCCTTCTCGCTACTCTGTTTTGTCTGTTGATAGTATGGACTGCGATTCGGACTGTACCTTACCATCTAAGGGGGTCCCTGCAAAGGGCTCGGTGCCGGATGTAAAATCGAGCGTGCTTAATTCCCGATTGAATAAAAACAATCTTTCTCCTTCTTTGGCATCTGAGAAACCAGAAAGTCCCGCCGGCAACTCGGAAGTTCCCATGGACTTACAAAGGTCCTTCACAATGGAACGTGAAGTGATGATACCGGTCCGCATCTGCGGGCCCCTTAATACTATTGAGGTAGACGCCCTGCTAGACAGTGGCACTACTGGTTGCTTTGTTGACAAGAGCTGGGCTCTTGGTTGGCGCTTGCAGCTATCTAAGCTGGTAAAACCTGTTCCAGTGCTTAACATAGATGGCACAAGGAATCAGGAGGGTGATATCATGCATTATGTATTGCTTACCATCGGTATTGGGAAGCATGCTGAAAAGCTTTGGTGCGCAGTCACCTGCCTTGGAAAAGTTCCCCTTATCCTCGGCCACACCTGGCTTAGAAAGCATAATCCCGATATAGATTGGGTTTCTGGCAAAGTTAATTTAACTCAGTGTCCTCCAGAGTGCAAGTCGCTCTTAGAAACACGCTTTGCTAAGTTATACGAGAGAACGAATCTCAGGAAACTTGGGTTCAAGCTCTGAAGGCATATGAATCGAAGGTCACTATCAATGAGTCAACCCTAGAAGAAGCCCAGAAGCAAGTACCTAGGGAGTACTGGGAGTTCCTAGACATATTTAGTAAAAAGTCATCAGAGCACATGCCGCTTAGAAAACCTTGGGATCATGGAATTGATCTGAAAGAAGACTTCCCGCCCAAAAAGGGAAGACTTATCCCGCTCTCTGTTGACGAACAAAAAGAAGTCAAATCCTTCCTAGATGATCAACTTGCAAAAGGATACATTCGGCCTTCCATTAGTCAACAGATGTCACTGGTCTTCTTTATTCCCAAGAAGGATGGCAAGAAGCGCATGGTACAGGATTACCGCTATGTAAACGACTGGACAATTAAAAATAACTATCCGCTACTGCTTATCTCTCAGCTTGTTGACAAGCTCAAGGGTTGTAAACTCTTCACGAAGATGGATCTTCGGTGGGGATATAACAATGTGAGGATTCGTGAAGGCGATGAGTGGAAAGCTGCGTTTGTAACGCATAAAGGGGCCTTTGAGCCACTTGTTATGTATTTTTGTCTCTGTAATTCACCCGCGACATTCCAAAAGATGATGAATGAAATCTTCCACAATATGTCGGATGTCTGCGTGGTGTATATAGATGATCTTATGATATTTATGGACACGGACGATCAGGAAAGGCATGATAAAATCGTGCTGGAAGTTTTGAAATGGTTATGAGACAATGATCTGTTTGTCAAACCCGAGAAGTGTCGCTTCAGAGTCACCGAAGTCGACTTCCTCGGTATGATAGTCTCTCGTGTCGGGATCAAGATGGATCCTGAGAAAGTTAATGCTATTTTGAAGTGGCCTGAACCGACGAATGTAAAGCAGGTTCGCGCGTTCCTGGGCCTTGGCAACTTCTATCGGTGTTTTATTAAAGATTATGCAATCATGGCTAGACCCATGACGGACTTAACGTGTAAAGACACTGTATTTAACTTTGGAGAAAAGGAACGCACAGCGTTTGAGGCCTTGAAGGCTGCCTTTACTCATGCTCCGGTACTTCAGTACCCCGACCAAGACCGCGAATTCCGCCTGGAAACAGACACGTCTGAGTTCGCCGTTGGGGGAGTGATATCTGTAAAGTGTGAAGACGGCGAATTCAGACCCGTCGCGTACATGTCACACTCTATGACACCTCCCGAATGAAACTATCCTATTCACGATAAAGAGATGCTGGCCATCATAAAAGCAACTGAGGCCTGGCGCCATTATCTCGAAGTGTCAGAACCGGTTCCTCCGACAAACTCCAACACGAGCGGAGTTAAGTACGAAGGGTTGTCGACGACAGGCGGAGGAGATGCGGAAGTGTTTGAGGACTTGGCTTCAGCGTATGTGCTGCGCCCTTGCGATACCTGCGTCCTCGTATTTCGGAGGACTAAGGGACAGAGAGACGGAGGTCCGACGAAGGTCGGAGTTGCCAGAAGGCAGAGGAGACAGAGGAGAACAGAGGGGAGTTCGCAGGAAGTATTCAAGATGATATTCGAACTGAGGGACAATCCCCTCAGCGTGCGGAGTACTTATAGTCTACATCGGATATGTATAGTAACCGAGAAGCGGAGGAGAGACATAGCGGAGAGGTAGCTAAGAGTCTGCGGATGACAAACGGATGAGTAACATACACGGAACGGAGATCAGTGATAAGCGTAACGGATCAAAAGGTTAACGGAACACAGCTATGAGTAATCAGATCTAATCTAAAACGGGAACAAGGGAAACAGGAACGGAAGTGGAACGGAAGTATACAATAACCGGAGGCGTAAGCGCGGAACTATTTACTAAAAGGAGACGGAGCGTCAATTGTCGGAGCAGAGATGGATACGTAGCGTCGGAGGTGTCCGATCACGATTGGACTTGAGTCTACAACAGTCTAGAGGCCTTGCGGAGTCACCAGGTGTCACGCGGTCATGACACGAAGCCACTCCTTACGCTTTCGAAATTTACACGGACCATCACAACTTAACATATTTTACGAAGTCGCAGAATCTCTCTAAGTGCCAAGTGCGCTGGCAAATGTGGATGATGTGCTTTAATTACTCGCTTATCTATAAAAAGGGAACTCAGATGCACGTTGCAGATCTGCTTAGTAGGCGATCGGACTATTACGTCTCCAGCTCCGAAGACAACAAGGATCAAACCTTGTTAAACCCCATATCTATCAAGTCGATCGACATCACTGATCAGACTTACAAAGAGCGCCAGTCGCTTATCACGGACTTTCATGACACTCCTGTTGCTGGTCATAAAGGAGTAAAAGCTACTTATAACGTGCTCAGGAAGCATTACATGTGGAAAGGGATGAAGGAACAGATTCAAACCTACGTAAAGCACTGTCAAAAGTGCCAACAGTCTAAGGTATCAAATCAAAAGACTTCTGGAAGCCTTGTCCCCCTTCCTACCCCTAGCGGCCCGTGGCTTGACGTCACAATGGACTTTACCAAGATGCTGGAATCCCTCGGGTATAATTATATATTAGTGGTCGTCGATCGGTTCTCAAAAGAGGTCGTGTTTGTACCTTGCACCAAGGAGGAAACCGCGTTGTCGACTGCTGAGTTGTTTAGGGATCATGTGTGGTGTCAACATGGCCTTCCCTCTTCTGTGGTGTCTGACCGTGGATCGGTCTTTGCAAGCAACTTCCTGGGGGAGTTGTACAGACTCTTAGGCGTAAAGCGCAAAATGTCCACTGCGTTTCACCCACAAACCGATGGTCAAACGGAGCAATTGAATCGTGAAATTAATCAGTATCTCTGAACTTACGTAAACGATCGCCAGAGTGAATGGGCTGAATGGATCAAGATTGCCTAGTTTGTTTGGAACAATACCGTTTTGGAGGTAACCACTGATTCCCCGTTTGGAATTACCCAGAGTTATTCCCCTCGTATGGGTGTAGAACCAGTCGAGACTATCGCCCCAGCAGCTAAAGACTTTGCTGCCATGTTTCACAAAGTCATTGAGTCTTCTGAGAAGGCCAAACGTAATATGAAGCTTCAGGCAGATAAGCACAGAAATCCTGCCCTGGACTATGTTGTAGGCCAGCAAGTATGGCTTTCTACGGACAACCTTCAAATGCTGAATCGCGCAAATTTTTACTATGCTATTTATAACATAATATGTTGCTGTGTGGGTGTTCTAGTAGCCCCTACGGAAGTGACCGCGGTTTCAGTCATATACTGTGGCTCCTGTGTACAGCAACATGCCACTGAGTAATTACCTGAGATATCTACATTACAATTTGTCAAGTTTACCATAATCCAATCAATATCAATTAGTGGTAATCACTGTGGTGATTGGTATACTTTGCCACACCCCACCCCACACCCTGTGCTACCATTGTTGGGAACCATATCCGCCTGTAATTTGGTTCCCGCGGGTAATATACTAATATATCCAACAA
>Ga0307518_10000976_pt1 | contig 21334 bp, 8 predicted proteins | sample 25_EM_MG_FD_203889 | JGI IMG/M metagenome (GOLD analysis project Ga0307518, IMG submission 203889) | Populus trichocarpa ectomycorrhiza microbial communities from riparian zone in the Pacific Northwest, United States - 25_EM | ecosystem: Host-associated > Plants > Roots > Unclassified | place...
AGAAATAGGATAAATGATTCCATTATCTAGAAGCTTAATGACTTCATTTTTCACTACTTCTTTCATATTAGGATTAAGCCTTCGTTGCATTTCTCTAGAGGGTTTAGCATTTTCCTCCAAATAAATCTTGTGTGTGCAAATCAAAGGACTAATTCCTTTTATGTCAGCTATGGTCCATCCTAATGCATTTTTGTGCATTTTCAGAGTTTGTAATAACTTACTTTCTTGATGTGCATTAAGTTTGGAAGAGATTATTATCGAAAAAGTTTTATATTCTCCCCAAAATAAGTATTTGAGATTGAATGATAACGGCTTCAAATCAGGTTTTGGTGGTTGAACACTTAAAGGTATGGACTCAATTGATCGTAGTGGCAATTCCTTAATTTTTAGTCTCCAACTATTTGCCTTTGATTCTTCCTGAAAATAAACATTTGCAAATCTTCAGATTCATTAAACTCAATTTCACTGGAAGTAGTTTCAAATTGATCATAAACTAATTTTTGAATAAAGTCTACTTCCTGTAAATCATTATCATCTTTAGGTTTCTTGCAAATGTTAAAAACATTCATCTTCAATGTCATGTTTCCAAAATATAACTTCATCACTCCATTCCTATAGTTAATCAATGCATTAGAAGTTGCAAGAAATGGACGTCCTAAAATAACAGAAATTAAATTACATGCTTCAACAGATTGTGTAACTTATACTAACACATCTTCAACTATTCCTCTAGGCACTTTTACAGATCTATCGGCAAGTAAAAGAGTTACAGAAGTTGGTTTTAACTTACCTAGATTGAGACTTTGAAAACCGAATATGGAAGTACATTTACACTAGCTCCAAGATCAAGTAAAGCTTTTTCAATTTTATGTTCTCCAATAAAGCATGAAATTGTAAGACAACCAGAGTCTTTATATTTTAAAGCATTATTGTTTTGAAAAATAACACTTACTTGTTCGGCTAAAAAGGCTTTCTTTTTCACATTCAGTTTTCTCTTCATGGTGCACAAGTCTTTCAAAAATTTTGCATAAGAAGTACCTGTTTAATAACATCCAACAATGGTATATTGATCCTTACCTACTTGAAAGTTTCAAAGATTTCAAAATTATGATTAACTTTCCTTTGTTTGGTCATGGCATGAGGAAATGGAAGTACTGATAGGGAATCAGTCTTTTATTTGCAATGTTCAAGTTCAACCCTTTGCTTACCCTTAGATATTAACTCATCATCTTTCTCACAAGGTTCAAGAATAGGTTTTTCAATAACCTTACCACTGCAGAGAGTTGTGACTGATTTGACTTGATCCATGTGTTAGCTTCCGAGCTACTCGCACTTGAATTGTATTGCCCTTTAGGATTTTACTGAGATTAAGATAAAACTTACCTTTCTCTTGAAAACTAAGAGCATATGTGAACTTTGCAAGAGTATCTTTCAAATCTGCCATAGTTTGAGCATTTTGAGAGTTGATTGTCTCTTGCTTTTCAATGAATGCATGCAATGTTTCCTCAAGATTTCTTTTAGGAGGGAGAGCATAAGGAGGTATAAATCCATGAGAATTTTGAAAATTATGGTGTGCTTGAAATGGTGGCTGTGAAGTTTGTGCATTATTGTTACCACTCTTCCAACTGAAATTTGGGTGATTTCTCTAACCAGGGTTATACGTTTGTGAGTATGGATTCTGATTTGGCTTTTGAAAACTGTTTAAAGCATTTGCTTATTCATGGAGACATTCTTTGAAAGAAGGCAAAGTTGGACAATCATTGGTTGAGTGTTCATTAGTTTCACAGATTTGACATATAATTTCTTGAACAGATTTCAATTGACCACTCCTTTTCAATTCTAGTGTCTCGACTTTTTAAGCTAAAGATGCAAATTTAGCTTGGAGGTCATTATCTTCCCTAAGGTTGTACATACCTCCACTAGATGTATGAGGTTGAGTTTTACCTGGTGCTTTACAAGTACTTGTAATGTCCTAATTTTGAGCATTTTCAGCTAACAAGTCTAGGTACTCAATTGCTTCATCATGGTATTTATCTTCAAAAGGTTCATTGCACATCAATTCCACCATTTGCCTATCTTTAGGTGTTAACCCTTCATAAAAGTGTGAAACCAATCTCCATGTTTCAACACCATGATGAGAACATGTATTAAGCAAGTCTTTATACCTATCCAACATTAGTAAAATGTTTCTCCTGGTTTTTGAGTGAAAGTGGTGATTTGTCTTTTGAAAGAGTTTGTTCTATGAGAAGGAAAAAACTTCTTCAAAAATTGTTGTTGCATTTCATTTCAAGCACGAATGAATCCTGACCTCAGATTTTATAGCCATGTTTTAGCTTTATCTTTTAATGAAAAATGAAAAAGCTTTAATCTAATGATGTTCATTCTACAATTTAAGTTATTATATGTGTTACAGACCTCTTCAAATTCCTTTAAATGCAAATATGGATTTTCTATATCTAAGCCATGAAAAGTAGATAAAAGTTGAATAATGTCTGGCTTAAAATTAAAGTGAGATGCATCAGGAGGAAAAACTATGCATGATGGTGCACTTGTTCTTGTTGGATTCATGTGGTCTCTAAGTGTTCTAACATCTCATTATTCTCATTACGAAGTGACTGATTATCCTCTTCGGGCATGTTTTCTGAAGAAGATGAGGATACCCTACAAAGTCTACTGCTTAATATACGTGACCAAACTCTCACGCACGTGTAGTAAGAGAATAAAAGGAAGAAGAAAACAAAAGAAAAGAAAACAAAAGAAAAGAAACAAAAGATAGATACAAGAAAAGTGAAAAGAAAAAATAAAATAAATATTATAATTTATACAGGAATTTACCTCCCCGGCAACGACGCCAAAAACTTGACACAACCAAAAGATTGATGTCTTATCCCAAGTGTAGGAGTGTCGAAGTAATAAATAACCCTGCAAGATCGGGGTCGAACCATAGGGAGGTGAACTATATAAAATTACAAATAATAAATGAAAAGGCGTTGACGAGAACTTTTGAGATGTGATATTGTTGTAAGGAATAAACAAGGATAAAACAAATGTAAAGGTTAGAGTATCAACTAATGGTATTTCAAATAAGTATAATATAAACTCCTTTTATTACTTAACTGGAAACCACACATAAATAAGGTTCCAATAAGATTATAAATTATTAACATGATTATATTAATTATCTTATTTGAGTAATGCCAACACTTGTAAATGTGGTCAGGTATTCATGGTGATAACTTATGTTAACAACAAATCAAGTTTCTTTCATAACACAGGTGTCGGTTATACCATACAGCTGGTTATGAAAGGATCAAGTATTTGTTGTACCAAGGGTTGTACAACACAAATCTAGATTAACCATTTAACAAGCAAGGTATTAAGAGTAAGATAACAAATACAAAACATGTTAGTATCAAACATTAAAGTCCATGTTGAGTTTATACTATACTTATTCTTACACCATTAGTGTACCCTTTTCACCTTGACAAAATAAACTTAGCTAAATCTAATGAATAAAAGAAACATAAATAAACAAAATAAAAACATAATAATGATATACATTAACTAAGAAAATGAAAGGAAATGAAAAGCATAAACAAGAGATTAATATAACATGAAATAAAACTTGAACATTACAAAATACAAAGAAAGAGAGCAAGAGCAAGATCTTGATCTAAACACCAAGATGTCTAAATGTATGGCAAATGCCTCCTTTTATAGGCTAAAATTCGGAACTATTGATTTGATGACTAATTATTAAGTGGGTGGCCACCTCTTGACTTGGTGACAACTATTATCTTCTTGTCTGAACAAAACGTCATTGCCAACGTTAGAATTTGAACAAATAGTCTTCATGAAAATTCTGGTCATTTGTCCCAGCTTTCCGACAAAATAAGAATGAGCTCATTTGGACTTCTAGAACTCGAGATATGGTCTGAACACTGAACAGTGTCTAGGCTAAAGGACAGATTCCGACATCTCTTTTGTTGCTATAATTTGTGCTTGAAAATGGATGTTTTGAATCTTGGACTCTTCATGAAAGTTTTAGGCGTGTCTTAGCTTTCCATCCATATAACCTAGACCTAAATCCAAGTTCTACAACTCCAGTTATAATCTAATAACCGAATGGTGTTCCAGTTTGAATTGAACCAGCATCTCTTCTCCAAACTTAGCCCTCTCTTTATCTTCTCAATTTCAATAGTTAAACAAATCATTCAATCCTTTGAATTATGAAACATGCTTGTATTTGAAATGAGCATTTACTATAAATTAAAGATATATTATATCATCAGACTTGTTATTATAAAACATGCTTAAGTTAGGGAATTTAATAATACTTTAAGTGCAATATGATGATACAAAACCTTGATAAAAATGCACTTTTAAGTACTAATCATTATACTAAAGGGATTCAAATCTCACATTAAAGAAATAAAACATTCTTCTAGTATTGATATAGTGAACTTTGAAATGAGTTAGTAACCAATTGAAAAATATGAAAAAAAGGGTCTTTGGGTTGGAGAAAAAACACATTTGAAAAAAAAAAGGGTTTTTACCAGGTTTTTGCCAAGTCACTCGAGTTCCAGGTCGACCGATTTACTCCGGGCTAATTGCGTACCCGAATTTTGAATGAAACAGACCCATATAAGGCCCCGGGTCACTTGAAAAACTTAAAAAAAATATTTGATGTTTTGATATTTTATATGAAAAAATTAAGAAACAATCCATATGGATATATATTATACATGTTATAAATAATTAAGTTTAAAAGATTATTTTAAAAGGGTTTTTATCTGGCATTGGAAAGATATTATCTTATTCTTCTAAGTTGAAGTATTTAAACAAAAAAAGTTTATTATCTCATATTAAGAAACAATCCATATGGATATAGATTATACATGTTGTAAATAATTAAGTTTAAAAGATTATTTTAAAAGGTTTTTTATCTGACATTGGAAAGATATTATCTTATTCTTCTAAGTTGAAGTATTTAAACAAAAAAGGTTTATTATCTCATATTGAAAAAACATAATTTTTTTTGTGAACATAAAGTATATATACTAAAGGGCTTCAAATCCCACATTGAAAAAAAAAACATTCTTCTAGTATTTATACAGTGAACTTTGAAATGAGTTAGTAACTAATTGAAAAATATGAAAAAAAAGGGTCTTTAGGTAGGAGAAAAAACACATTTGAAAAAAAAAAGGTCTCCACGGGGTTTTGCTTGGTCACCTGAGTTCCGAGTTGACTTAGCGGGTCGACCGATTTACTCCGAGCCAATTGCAAGCTCGAATTTTGAATGAAATAGACCCGGCCAACGCAATTGGGTTCTGCTGGGCAGCAGGACCTAACATTATTGGGTCTTGGTGGGCAGTTGAGCCAAGCGTGCTATTAGGTACCAGTGGCTGCTGGGTCCAACTTGCTAGTAGACCTAGATGGATAAAATGGTCCATCGTGCTATTAAACTCGACTGGGTAGCAGGGTCTAGTGCTATTGGACCTGCTGGGCAATAGGTCCAGCGCTATTGGGTTAGGCGGTCAAGCCAGACCCAATGCTCTGGGTTCGGCTGTCCAGCCAGACCAGTAGTATTTGGTCTGGCTGCCCAGCCTGACTCAACAATAATTTTTTACTAAACACAGAAAAAACAACCCCTCCCATAGCTCTACAGTACTGTTCACAGTGCAAACACTCTATGTCAAAAAAATATATTAAGATAATATTTTTATAGTTTTTTAAAATTTATTTTTTATATCATCACATCAAAATAATACAAAAAAATTAAAAAAATATTAATTTGATGTAAAGAAAAAAATAAAAAATTTCAAATTTCTTTAATGTCATTTTTTAAACGTAAAAACAAACATACTTTAATAAGAAAATTCAACCCAACCTGAAATAAAAAAAATATCATCACTCAACTTTTGTATAATATAAAAAAAGTCACATCAATTTATTTTCACTTTATAGTATGAAAAAAAAAATCAATAAGAGAAAAGAAAAAAAATTAAAGAGGAAAAACAATAAAATTAGAAATATCTTAAAAAGAAAAATAATTAAAGGGAAAGAAATTTGTTGTCGGTATATTGGATGTTGCTTTGCTATGCGATATTCATGGTGCTACAGTAGAAAATACTTTATTTGATGATGGTGATGGTGCAAATACATTTCGTGCTTTTAACCCAAATCAAGCATTTTTACATTTGAAAAACAATTGTTATTAACCCAATCTCCTTGCAAAGCGCGGACCCATATGCTAGTTATTATTATATTATTATGTAATGATTATTTTTTAAAATATTATTTTAAAAAAATATATTGAGATAATATTTTTTTATTTTTTAAAATTGATTTTTTATATCATTACATCAAAATAATACAAAAACATCAAAACATATTAATTGATTTTTTAATTTTTTTATTGACCCAATCTCCTTGGGTCTAGTTGCCCAATGCTTTTAGGTCTGGCGGTCAAGCAAGACCCAATGCTATTGGGTTCAACTGCCTAGCCAAACTTAGTAGCATTGGGTCGGGCTGTGCAGCCAAACCTATCAACAATTTTTGACTAAAACAGGAAAGATAACGTCTCCCATTGTGCTACAATGTCATCCACAATCTAAATACTTTATATCTACAGTGTGGTCCACAGTGCAATGAGTCTATATCCACAGTAATACAAAGTGTTTTTCCCACGCCTTTTAAAGTATTTTTTATTGACTCAATCTCCTTGGATCTGGCTGCTATTGGGTCCGGCTGCCTAACCAGACCCAACAACAATTTTTGACTAAAAATAGAAAGACAACACCCCCATAGCGTTACAGTGTCGTATACAGTGTAATAAGTCTATGTCCACCGTAAATGCACAATATTTTTCCCACATATTTAAAAATATAGTATATAATAATAATAATAATGCCTTTTCTTTTCAACCTTATCTTTAAAAAAGTAGTAGTCCCCGGTTCAAAATCAATAGCATATTTGTAAACTCAATTGAATGTTGAGCACAAAATTATTAATTTATAATCTTAAAAAGGGTATTGATTTTATTTTCATTTCTTTCATCTAAAACCCAATGAAGCCTTATCTATGTAACAAGAGTAGCTTTACATTATATTTAAATCTCACATTTAGGATTTGAACTTAAAACTTTCCTTCTGAAAATTTCAAAACAAGAATTTTTTATGTTGTCTTTTAGCTAGGTTTTGACGACCATTTGTTTTTAAAAAAGAAAATCAATTAAGGAGCATGATCGGTCGATAAGACATCTATTTCAATAGCTAAGCTAACTTGAAAAAACAACAACAAAATAAAATGTATAATCCGTAAATTAATTAATTAATTATAAAAATAAATTAATTGTATTTCTCTACAAATGATATTAATAGGGCACCATTTATATTAGTCTAGTGCATTAAAAAATATTTAAAGGTTAATTACACCGAATATTTTATAGTTTAATTATTTTCTTATTTTGCCCTTATTTTAAATAAAAAAAACAATAACACTTTACATCCTGAAATTTATATATTCATAACACTTTACATCCTCTCACTTACTCATCAAAAAAATATTGATTTATGTACAAAATTATCATTATATTCTATTAAATTGCTAGAGAGTCACTGCAATGTTTAAATTACAAAATTTATCACACATTTAAGAATTACCCTTTTATTATTTTTTATATTCAAATTACAAATTTGCCACAATTATAGGATAGTTTTTTTGCTTTGAACTTTTATCAAACATGTGGTGGGATTTTTTCACAACACCCCAATCACCATCTCCCTCATCTCTGATGAATATCCCATGCCTAATGGGATCGCAACCAATCGAATGAGATGTCTGCCCTCTTCCAAGATCATAATCTGTTAGTGCTTTATTTGATATGCCAGACGAAGGTATACCCTATTTTTATAAGTAGTTTTTAAAACGCAAAGCTAGTCAAGTAAATGTAAGAACACCCACCTTTAATATTGTCAACTCATTGCAGGTAGTGGACAAGCATAGAAGGCTTCTCCAAGTCAACCCCACATATAAAGAATGCTAGTTGCCTATGACTAGGAAGAACAAAATTATTGTTTTCAAAAAAGGTTGTGCCCCCTACTACACTAAAATAAAAGTATATAAGTTAATAAGACCTTTCTTTATTCCCTACATCAATGAAAGGAAAATGACTTTTTAGTCCTGATGGATTAACATGTTTTATTTTTACCTGGGTCCTCATTTAAAGGAACCAGAGGCAAGGTGATAACCCAACATCCTTGGGCTCATCCAATGTTGAGCCCAAACATCCTTGGGGTCTGGCGAGCTTCCAGACCCAACATCTTCAGGCTTAGCCAATTGTTGAGCCCAAGTATACGAGTCTGGCAAGCTGTCGAACCCAGTATCCTTGAACTCAGTCAAGCACTGAGCCCAAATACATATGGCTCTAGCAATCTTACCAAACACCATATTAGAGCACGAGATTCTGATAAGTCAGAGATATTTTTCTCTTTGACATATAAGAGATGTTTTAATGCCATCATGAAAAAGATGACTTTCTAGCCCTTCATCTTTATAATGCAAGACATATGGGCTATATAATTCCTTATAAATCCTTTAAGGGAGAGGTTCTCAATCTCTATTCTAAACTATAATTATTTTCATGTTTATTTTTTCTCTAAAAGAAAAAATACTTACTTAAACATCTAAAAGTCCCTAAATTCACCAAAGGAGAGCTTTTGGAGGTATCATGCACTAGCCACATTGGTTAGGAAGAATAAATCATATTGCAAGAATTAAGAGATTAGCTGATTATCCAGCATATAAGCCTTGTTCTCAAACTACTTGGATTTTTTGGGACATCATCAATTGACACATCTATAGGAATTTGATAAAAAAAAATCCATCGATTGTTTCTCCAGAACTGGTTTATCAACATCCCCAATCATTATCAAATGCAGATAATCAAAACACTCCTGGAATGGAATGTGTCATGGGCCTTCCTATAGTTGTTGGCACATCCACTCCATCATAGCTTCAACAACTCTTCAATAAGGAGTAAGAAAGATTATACAATAATTTCATCGCTCTAAGTCAGAGTATGATTTATTTTACTTACCCATTGGCTTAATGAGACGAGCAAATTTGGGCTAGACATTTGCCAACTTTACAAATGTAGTTTAAAAGCCTCGAGATTTTAGAAAACGTTCAACCAATATATGTGGAATATCAGTTCAAACCAGAAAACATGTGAAGCATATTTGTCAACCACCCATAAGAGAAACTCTATTCTCTCCTACCTTAGAACTGAGACCATGATCTTAACAGAAATGTTATCAAGTTTATTATACCTTAAAAGGCAATAAAAATATACCATGGTCAATGACTAAGAACATAAGTTTCTTATATATGAAATAGATTATTTACAGTAACGATGTTTTATTTTCTCCAGGTGATATCCAGGGCAATAACCTTATACTTTTTTAAGGATTGGATGGACTCATTCTTCTTAATGTGATTGCATAACTTATCTTGGAAGGGATTAGCATGGTCTCCCTAGTGCGATTGCATATTTCTCTAAGGATGGGATTGACATGACATCTCTTAAAGGCAATGGCCCTATAACCTTCTAAGGATGGGATGAACTCAGTTTTCTTAGTGTAATTGCATAATTTACCCAAGAATGGATCAACTTAGTCTCTCCAGTGTGATTGCACAACTTATCTTAAAAGGGATTAACATAGTTTTCCCAATGTTATTGCACATTTCTCAAAGGGATGACATAGACATAACCTCAGCAATGGTGTTTTGCCTAAGAGCAATAGCCCCAAACTCTCTAGCGAGTTTGACTTGGACCCCTCAAAGCAACAACACCACTCTACATTTACTACCTAGAGGTTTCATAACAATCCACTGAAGATTCATCTAGACTAACAAGAATATACCTAAAACTAAGATTTCCTCTCGCTTCCAAGCAGGGGGTAAATCCCTTCTAAATCTTGTTTAGGGTAGACAAAGTTCAAAGTTTAGATTTGATAAATATTTTCCTAAGTATGGGTGCTGGCTATATAAATTCTCAACAATTTTCTAATGGTTTTTGGACCCTGCATGAAATTCTTAATATGGGTGTGGACCTACATCGATTATCTCAGGAATTCCCTTGGCGTTTTTCCAAGTATAGGCATATGACCTATATAAAGATTTAAAGCTTTTTCTAAGGGTCTTGAGTCTCATATGGAATTTTTACTATGGGCGTTAGATTCATACACACGAGTAAAACAAAGAAACAAAAAGAATCAAAATTTTATAAAATAAAAGATATATTACACGGATAAACCCCAAAGGACAACGGTTGTGTACTTGAATAACTAGAGAAGGAGAAAAGAAGCTGAAATATCTAACCCATGCTCCTCAATTAAATATACCCTACGTTGGGCAGCAACAACCCTGGCTAGAAACGCATCCATAAAATCAAGCATCAAGACTAGTTGAAAGGTAGCACTGAAGTCCACCTATATTCCTCTTGATTGATTGAGGAAATACAGGTTGGATATGACATGAAAGATCTTGTCCCTAACTGTCTCAGTCAAAGCTTCATGCCCCTTAAATAATTTTTAAAACTCCCCAAAAGAATTCCTCAAAGCCTCTAGCTGAGGCCGAGAACTTTGAGCTTCTTTCCTGGTAGCAAGAAGCTCAGCCCTCAAACTGTCTTAGGTGGTCTTTGCCTCAAAGATCTCCCATTTTAAGGTAGCCATTTAGTTATAGGCAACATGAAGTAGTTTATCATCGAAGCCCAACTGAAGAACAATGCTTGTATTTTTTCCTGTAGCGATGAATGAGCCACCTTGAGGCTCCTTAGTTTGGCCTCCACAATAGCCTTATCCTTTTTTAGTGGCTTGAAGACAGCCTAATAAGCCTTATTCTGGGAAATGGCCTCCCTTACATGGTTTCTCTCGGCTATCCAACGCCTTTTGAAATGGGCCCATATAATGAAAATCTGTTAAGAGCAAGTGTTAAGAATTATAGTCATAAAACCAAACAAAAAGGTGAAACAAGAAATTTCCTTACATTAAAAGCCATTTGACCATTTAAATCCAAATAATGGTCATAGCTCTTATCAGACATCATTGTGATGTCTAACGGGATAGTGAATGTCCTCTTTAATAGTTTCACCACCTCAAGGCTAGCTTCCTCATTTCTTGACCTTTCACCAATAATAGCCTTCATAAGTTGTCTCTCATCCTCAGTTAAGGTAGGGAAACTATAAGGAGATCAACCAAGAGTGAGGTTAGGAAAAGCATCCCTGAACTAAATTTTTTAGGATCAACCGAGTAAAGGGCCCAACTACTGCATTCTCTATCGACAAAGTTGGAAGTTGAGGTAGAGGAAATGCCATCATGGAAGCCTTCACGATCAAGACTAGAACACCAAACTCCACAGTGGAGGAGACCCTTCTCCTCTTGAAGCAGGCCGCAATGCTCGCAATCACTTCAGGATTAGTCAAATTTGTTTCACCCCTGGTTATAAGAGTGTGACTGCCCTTATTTTTTTTTTTACTCCTACTATTATTTCTTTAGAATCAGAGCCCTCATGAATAGAAAGTTCATAAAAAATAATGGGGTAATCCTTCATCACTTCTTCAACCTTACCTCCACCCACTACAAAAGATGAAAACTTCCTTTATGAACTCTCTTTTACAGACCTCGTTGAAATTTCTCCTTCTTCTTTAACAATCAGTCATGCATAAAAAAAATCAGCAATAAACTTAGCTACAAAGAAAACAAAGAATAAGGAAGCTACATACTTTGTAGTATGACTTGATAATATCCTTTGGCTATCTTATTGACTTTATACTCAATTAAAGTCGAGGCTAGCGTAACACGTGTTTTCTCCTCGTCTGAGCTTAGACAAGGCTTGATGTTTACATCATGGAAAGAAACCCTATAGTAATGGGAACAACCCTAAATTTATTGCATTGCACCTTTAGGATTGACTGGCCCAATATACCTTACTATCAGCTATATCCCCTTCAATTTCTTGACATTCACAGGCTCTCCACACAGAGTTTCCTTTATAGCTCTTATGGGTCTGTTCATAAATGTGAAAAACCAACACACATTATTGTCACTATCAATGCCAACAACTAGTGGCAACAATTTCTAAAAATATTAATTGTAGGCTTGATCTCAACAAGCCCACAAAACTTATCAAAAGTGAATAAAATGATTCACTTATTAGGATACAACTAGTCTGAACCTAGCTGGTAATATCTAAACATTTCCCTCATGAATGCTTAGAAAGAGAAGAGATACCCCATTGTATACATTCAAAAAGGGGTCATTGCCTATGTGATCATTCCCTAATGAGTTAGAAATAGATGATGGAGCTAGAGAATCAAAAGATGGTAACAGTCTCTCTCTACAACACCCCACATTCTCATGTGGTTTTACTTAATTTTAATGACTTAGTATGTAAAAATTCTAGTATATGTATACATAAAAAAAAGTCCCAACAACCTTTCAACAATTTTATAAATGTACATAATTTATTACAACTCTTGTTAAAACTACATCCATATTAACTATTTATAAGCTTTTTTTTAAAATACAAATATTCTTTATGTATAATACTTGGTAGCTCAGTGACCCTAAAAAATGAATGTGCTCAAAGGGATTTACCTGTGACATACAAATATAAATCATATTAAACATTTGCATCATCTCATTTACTAACGTTTAACAATTATATGACCAAAACCAATTTCATAAATTTTTCTTTGAGAACATTGATCTTATATCAATTTTCAATATTTTTCATTTTTCATTATTCCCCAATAAATGTTTTTCCTATTATTTTATTCATCACATTATCATACTTTCATTATAATAACTATTTTATTCATAATCTAATTTAACTCATCACTATTCAATTTATTCATTACAATTTTAAAATTAATTGGTCTTATTCAAACACTTTCATACATTGTTTCTTTTCACATCGATGTTATTTCATAACTTTTTTAACTTTATGAATATATTCAATTTATATTAATATTATTATTTCACAACTCATGGAATTTTCCCCATAATTTATTTCCTTAACACATATAAACCATATGATCTTTTCCTCTCTCAATCACCTTTAATACATATCATAACTCATTGTGTAATCATATTTAATTTACATCGTTATTTAATTCACAACATATTTAATTCATGACGCCTTTTTACTTCCCTAGCATTTATTACATCTATGATACATCTTACTTCAATCCATATAACACCCTTGATATTTTAAGAAATTTCCTTAATTCATTATTCATTCCACTTATTTCATATCTATTTCTATTATTTATAATTTATAGCATAACCTTCCATTGTTTTTATACTTGCAAGACATGCTCAAATCATTTTTTTTCCTTTAAACTTTGTCGGTATAGTTAATTTAATACTCAATCATTAATCTGTCAACACATTCAAACTTATATACACCTTGCTCCATTACATGTTATTATTGTTGTTAATTGGTCAGCCAAATAACTTATTCATCACTTTATATGACAACCTCAACCATTTGGATAGAATTTCACGTAATTACATTTAAAAATAATTTAATATACATTCTATCAAAATTCCAACAGAGTTTTCCTTATACTTAGACTATACCAAGTTATCGACATCTTCATCAATATCTCATTTCAATACTATAATCATGATCCAATCATCTTGGACTTTGTTCTATGTCAACACAACTCAAGAATGGTATACAAATTAGATTAACATCAACAAGTTGTAATATTTATCTTTATATCTATATCATAAGATAAATAATATAGATATCAGCTCGTGGACTTTAGTGTGAGTGGAATTTGAAAAATAAATCATTTTGCTATATTAGAATATAGTATAACCCTGTGAGAATTAAAACTTATTCATCAGCGTTCAACTCATTAGATCGATTTTGATAACAATTATATATCATAATTTCCAACCCATGTATAATTCATGCGTATACTTTACTTTATAAGATAGATTCAATATTCTTGATAGTTAGACAAACTGATGCCACTAGCCCATTACCGAAAAACTAGTTCCACATATACAATATTTGAAGTATTTGCCATTACTTGGTATAATGAATTTGTTGAATAAGGTATCAATGTGTCAAGCACCTTTTCCACGACAATATCCATTCTCCTATTGGTTATCTCACGCGCTAGTTATTTTAAAGTTCTCATCACACACACGCAAACACAACTATATATATAATTTCCTCAATATATTTTCCTAATAATAAATCACACAACTCATTCTTATAGTTTCAAATGTTAAAACCTTCAATTAACAACAATTCCAAGGAAGCATTAGAATTTTACAAATCCAAGTTGGTTTAGTCTAACCAACCTAGAACACTGTTCAATATTTTAATCATAACTAGAGTTTTGAAACTCAATTTTTCATATGGTTTATCTTGATGGAAAGCGAAGACACAAAGATATAAATTTTATGAAGAAAGAAACACTCAATCCTATCGTTTTCAACCCCAAAATCAACCATCACAGTGGCACCTGAAATCTGCCCAGGGTTAGTTAAGTCTAGACCTTTCTATGGTTTCTAGTTAATATCTGGTGTTTTAAAAACTAGAATTAAGCAAGAATAGTTTCTTTTGAAAGCTAACATTCATATCTACAACTTTAATGAAGAACTTATTCCAGATTGCATCATTTTCAAGTTCTGATTTTTGTTTAAAGTTAGGTGATAAATCTTTCTGAAATTACAACTTCATGGAGAACATAAATTTGACAAGCAACTAGATGTTCTCATGCATCATGTAATCATTCAAATTAGTCTTCTTATATGTATTTTAACACAATCCTAGTGTTGTTTTTAATGCAACATAACAACATGTCCTAAAATAACATAAATATCACATCAATTTAAAGTAATTGTTTCATTCTTAACTTGACATGTTTTCAACCAACACTCCATTGTACCTTTTGTTCCTCACAAATTCATAGAAGTGAATTCAAACATATCTTAATCAAATAAATTTCAAAATAACTTTACTTGTTTATTTTATTCAAATCATTGTAACCGTGTTGAGAAACATCAATCCTCAATTTACATGAAAATATTTATTCTTGAAGAACCCTCTCTCAAATTCTTTTCTTTAGCTGAATATAGCATACCCAATTCTATAGATTTTCCTTTTAAAGTTCTTCACCTAAACAATCTAAATAATTTACATCAAGTATTTTACAGTTATATTAACATAAAAGTCCATTCTTCCGTCTCTTCTCTATTTGGCCGAAACTTATGGCCACCAATTTATCAAGTTCCTCTCTTCAAGAACAAGTGATTTTTCATAATTGTTACAATACTCTAGCTCTAATACATGATTTTAAAAATAATTTATATTTTTTTTGCTAATAGTAATCAACAACCAATCATTAAAAGTTTAATACCAACCACTTAAAAATTTATCAATAACCACTTCTCATTAGTGTTACTACTCAATAACCAACTTTTCCATGCTAACACTATATATTAATTATAATGTTATTTTCATCACTCATCTCATCCTACTTATTCACAACATTTAGTTTCATTTTAAATACATAATCATATTAAAATGTATCAATTATATACATTTTAAGCACAAATTCCACTTAACTTAAACCTCTCATTTATATCAAAATCACAACAGATCAATAAATCTATAACAATTAACATATGATTTCATTATATCATTTCATCATCACCATCATGTAACTCTTACTAATCATCTACAATTAGACAACAATTATATAATTTCATAAGTTTTCATTTCTTTCTTCTTATAGTCGGTTCTATCAATTTTAAAACAATATCCCTTTCTTTTCATAACCTTCTTTTAACTCATTCAAAATATACATTATTAGCATATATCTTTCATATACGTGTCTAAGAGTAAGACAATTAAGTAATTCTCCTATTCTTTTTACCTTATCTATTTCATCATATACTCTATTTCATTTAAACCTCAAACACGTGAATCTTATTCAATATCCATCACTTCCAACACTTCAACACATGTGAATTACAAGTAATAACCAAGAATTTAAAGTAGTTCTACCTCTCCTTACTCTTTCCTTCCTTTGGCTGAAACTCCCCCACAAACACCTAAATGTATTTTTTATAAATTCATAAACTAGATCATTCATACTTTACCTAATATTCCCTCTTATTCCATATTTTCCCTTATCTTTTCTCACTTTCTACTAATTTCTACACATTTCTCCTTTATTATTTTATTTTTCTTTTTATTTATTATTATTTTTAAAAAAAATTAATTGACTAGGAAAGGGGTTTGCATCATATGATTATTTTCTCCTTATTCCATATTAACTCTCCTATTTTTTAGTTCTCCTCTAGCAAGTGATACCCACAAAGATAGACATCTCCATCACTTTATCTTTCAATCCCATTTAGGTAGTTTTAACCAAAAAAATCTTGGTATGAGGTGACATCTAAAGTGATATGAGCTTTTAAAAATGATGAATATAGCTTTTACTAAGTCAGAGGTTTTCCACTTTACAAACGAATGTTTGACACTCAACTTTCTAAGGATTTGGAGTCTACAAATATGAACTGAGATAACTATGATGAACTTATAGTCTTGATAAAATACGTATAAAATACATGAAGCAACCTAGAGCTTGTAATATAAAATAGTGATGTTATGTGCAAAATCCTTTCGACGATGCTCCTTAAGTTTGCTTAGGCTAGTACCATAACTTGAAGCCTAACTCCATCATTAACTTTAGTGATCTCTATACTAGACTCATTGCCTGATTTAGCATAAATATACCAGCTAAAAAAAAGCTAAAATAAGCTATTCGCTATTACACAGTAAAAAGATAAAAGTATTAGAGCGTATCTGAAAATGTTTACCAAAACAATATTTAGGTTATGATGTTTGCTTGAACTTGTCACCATAAAAGCCTTGGTAAATGGGATCTATAACTATATTTTATAGGAATGACTATAGGTTATCCTAGATCAAAATCTCCTTAAATTTACACATAAAATGGAAAACCACACTCTTGTGGAAGAAGTAAGCGTGGCCAAACACAGATATCCCCAGTTCCAAAAAAAAAAGAAAAATCTCCTAAATATTATTGATCTCTCATCCCTAGTTGTCTAAGAGCATCAAAAAAAAAAAAACCCAAAGGGAGTTTATTTGTTGTAGATTAGTGTTATATTAGCTTATAACCACACCTTTGTACATCACCTAAAATTAGATATTCACCACCATTAGAGGAAGATAATTTGTGCAATATCCTTCTCTAATGAAGAGCAATGCAAATGCAAGCAACCCTAACCAATTCTTTCTCTTTTATAAAGATAGTAGGCATAATACCAAGGACTATTATACTTTAAAAAGGAGATAAAAAGATTAATTACCAAATGTTACCTCTAGTAGTTTACATGAAAGAAATACAAAAAAAAAGAAAAAAGGATTAACATGCCTTTTAATTTCCCCCCTAAAATTAACGCGATTCTGGGTAGAATTTTAACTAGCGATGACTCTATTTAATCTAAGAAAACTTATGTAAAGTAGATTTTGGTTTCCTCATAACTCACGAACCCATGACTTAACACCATCATGTTTACCCTTAAAGACGGAGAGGGGATAACATTTCCCCATTAGGATATTATAATGGTCACCATTATCGTCTCCAACCGTAAGATGCATAAGGAGTTCATAGATGACGGGAGTGATGTAAACATCCTCTCTAAAAAAGTGATGATACAACTAGACATACACCCTTCCAAACTGATTTTAGTAAAAACTCTTTTAATGGTGATAAAAGGAAAATGAAATGACATGCTAGTTGGAATTGTCATAGACATACTAATAACTATTGGTAACTATCTTGGATGCCAAATACTCTAATATACCTTTATGATAATTAAGATGGGATTGACTTACAATACCATCATTGAGAAACCTTTTCTCCATTAAATAAATGTTGTGATTAATACCAAGTACTTAGCCATAAAATTACCCACTAACAAGAGAGTTCTCATAGTGAGAGGGAATCAGATAATGTATAGGGAATGCACCTTCATTTACCTTAGAGGACATAAATCATTATGGATTGATTAATTAGTGCTAACAAAAGTTGTAAAGGATTTTAAATGACTCTTTATAAAACAAATACACCTCACTAGGAGCACCGGGACTATGTTTGACCCAAGCAAAAGAAAAATCTCATAGAGCATTTTAATGCCTAGAAGGACTTCATCTTCAAACCATCAAACATTCCCTAAAGTGGTATTGGATCATTTAAATGTCAATCCTTCTTTTCCTTTTGGCATTTAGATTTCTTAAAATGTGTTTTGAACTTTTACTTCATGTAGTTTATGTTATGTTTTACCTTAAAAGATTACTTATCTCTATATCTTTATAAGATTTTCAAATCTTTATATCTCTATGAAAAAGCCTCTAGATATCTGTATAAAATTTTCATATATATTTTCATATGATTTATGAGTAACTAGAAAGTCTTTATACAAATTCTTCATATTTTTCTATGATCTCCATATTATTTTTCATTTGAGCATGAACGACCATTTCAGCTATACTTTCCATCTTGGACACACACTTCATTCGGACAACTCTCACTCTAAAAAACTTATTCTATCATGCATCATTTCAAATACTAGAAGGGGATATTAAAGAGGAGAAAAATCAAGTAGCTCAACCAAGCCTAATAAAGAAGAATAGGAGGAAAGGGAAAAAAAAGAAAAAGAAAACGAAAGAATGAGAGCCTAACTAGATAACCTTAGACTAATTGAAGAGGATGAAAAAAGAAGAAGAAAAAAAGAAACAGAAAAGAAAAAAAGAAGAAGATGAAGGGAAAGGCCTCACTAGCCAACAATTTGGCCACTGGCCCAATTAGAGAAAAAAAAAGGAGAAGAGAAAAAAAAGAGCCAACCAGATAATTTATTAGGCCAAATGGACTAATCAGATAGTTTATTAGGCCATATAGCCCAACCAAACAAGAAATAGGAAAATAAGAAAAACAGGCGCAAAAAACAAGAGAGAAAATAAAAGAAAAACAAGAAAATAAAAACAGGTTTTTAGAGCTACACCATCAACTTTCTATCAATAAGCACTGGTTTAAAAGATTGCTTGCATCGAGATAAAGTTGATGACACCAAATAAGATAGTAATTAGATTACATGAGAAGGCTCACACACTACTTAAAGATGGTGGGGGCTAAACACATGCTAGATATAGTTTTTGGTTTCTTCTAATTAGCTCTAGATTTCTACATTAATCCCTTATTTAGTCCATGAAGAGAGCCTAATTAAGCCAAAATGAGAGCCCAACAAGTAGAGAATAAAAAAAAGGAGAAAAGAAGGCAAAGAAAAAAAGTATTAACACCCTAAACACTATTTAAACATGCTCATGTCGCCATGATTGCCTATCTAAATTCTTTGTTTTAAAAGTTATCGATATAATTTCTACTTAAATTTTCATCTTATAAGTTATTAATACATTATCCATCTAAATTCTCCAAGTTGTCAGTATGACGCCTACTTAAAAGCCTTGTCTTACAAGTTAATAAAATGGACACATACATGAATAATTCATTATAACTAGCTAATTGTGTGATTATTCATACTGAATTAGGCATTTTTCAAGATTACTTCTATAAGTAGGTCTGTGATCTTATGACCAACAATGAAAATACAAGTGATACGAGGTATATAAATACTACTAGATATGAAAAACAACTAAAGAATACAACAAATCCATACACATAGACCATAACAAACTTTTCATTTTCCTTCTTCTATATATTATATTTCTCGTACGCTTTGCTGAATTGGACTTACAAAGGGTCTTCTATTCTGCATAAAAAGACTTGTTTTGTAGGAGAACATGGGTTATCAACCCAAGCCCAACTAAAAAAAATCAAACCCATTAAATAATCATGGAAAGGTCCAAATTCATTTGAAGTTTTCTCCATTTTGTCAATAGCTATGTATCATTAATCCATTTCATGTAATTTTTTTTTCTTCTAATTTCTTTAAAAATCAAGATAAGGTTTTCTCTAAATTTCATTTGTCTTACGTTTAAGTCTCTAAATTTGATTCTTTTTAGGCAAAAAGTAATTTAAAACGCATTAACAAACATATAATTACCTAAACACTCTAAAAGAACTAGAATTTGTTTTTATGGTGCTTTACTATTCATATGAATAATAAAGCTTCTTAATATATTTTTTAATCATTTCATAATAATTGAGTGTTATTGTTGAGTTGTACATGACAAGTCAGAGGTTGCGGGTTCAAGTGCTGGGTTTTGCACCTATTTTCTAAATCTTAACTAACAACCTGTTATTTGTTATATATTTTTTTTAAATAATCATTTTCCCTTAATAAAAAAAATAGGGCTAGGCAAGCAGGCTTGACCTCCAAGCTCGCACCTTCTTGGCCTTTTCCTGGTGGGTCGATGTTGGGCCTGACATGAATTTTTCTTTCTTTCTTTACCTTGTTTTTCTTTATGGAGCACTTAAAAAAATTATCATGATTACTTATTCTTTAATTTAAACATGATTTTTAAATATTATTATAAATTTTTATTTGAATTTAAAATTATTAATATGGACATTCTATATTTTAGTTTTTATTACATTTATAATTCTTTTTAGTTTTCAATCACACAAAAATATGTCATTTTATTTTGATATTTTTTTTCTTAACTTGCTTTAATAATTATAAAATATATTTTTAAGTAGGAATAATGATTTTAATTAAAAATATTATATTATTTAAGATAAATAAAAAATATATTGATAGGAAAATTTATTTTTATAAAAAAATCAAGATAATTTTATTTTAAAGTTTAATGATAAAATATTTTAGAGATCTAAAAATTTGATGTAAGTTTAAAAAAGTTTGGGTGGCGCCACATACAAACTTATAAATTAGTTAAGAGTTTGTTTAATAAACGGAGGGTGACTTGTGTTTTTTTTTTAAAATTATTTTTATATTTTTAAATTGTTTTAATATATTAGTATTAAAAATAAATTTTAAAAAATAAAAAAATATTATTTTAATATAAAAGATATTTCGAGAAACAGCAGTGGTGTTTCGCAATTCCAAATTCCAAACGGTCTACACGATGGAAAAGTCCCCTGGTAAACTAGTGCGAAACGAAGATTAGATTGAAAGGAAAACAAAGATAGGTTGCGACCCACACTTGACTTTAATTAACACTCCTATCCTCCGCATTCCTCGCTCTCTCATTCTCTTCCATTAATTAAGATCTTCCTCTTCGTCCGTCAGTTCCTTCA
>Ga0307518_10000977_pt1 | contig 21323 bp, 21 predicted proteins | sample 25_EM_MG_FD_203889 | JGI IMG/M metagenome (GOLD analysis project Ga0307518, IMG submission 203889) | Populus trichocarpa ectomycorrhiza microbial communities from riparian zone in the Pacific Northwest, United States - 25_EM | ecosystem: Host-associated > Plants > Roots > Unclassified | place...
TTCACGTTCAGCGTGACGTCCACTGTGGACAATGCGGCGTCAGCCGCGGCAGCGGCTGACGAAGGAGTCTCCGTGACCTGCGAGACACCTATCATCGCCGCGGCGCCACCAGTCGCCTGGAGCACAGTTCGTCGTTTGGGTTCCCAGGCGATCGGAGCGTTCACGATGACCTCCATTTGGTCCGGATTCGATCACGCTAATCCCGCGAATCGGCGTCGGCAAATGGTCTTTCGGTGCGCTTTCGATCGGTTTTCCGATCGTTTTCGGACCCGTGCGCCGGACTACCGCAGCGGGTCCCCGGCCGGCGGAACGGCCGAACGCGGACGGCTTCCGTCGAGCGCCCGGTCGGGCAGCCAGAGCACGAAGGTGCTGCCGTCGGGGCCGCTGCGGCCGAGCACGAGCTTTCCTTCCTGGCTTTCCGCGATCTGCCGGGCGATCGCGAGCCCGAGTCCCGTGCTGTCCGCGTCGCGCCGGCTGGTCTCGTCCGCGCGGGAGAAGCGGTCGAACACCCGGTCCTGCGCCTCCACCGGGATCCCAGGGCCCTCGTCGCCTACCGCCGCCCACGCCCAGCCGTCCCGGCTGCCGGTGCCGACGGTGATCGTGCTGCCTTCCGGCGCCAGCCGGATCGCGTTGGACAGCAGGTTGCCCACTGCCCGGTTGAGGGCGTCGGCGTCGCCGTACACGATCGGGCCGGTGTGCAGCGCCTCGTGGATGCGCAGCCCGCGCCGTTCGGCGACGAGGCGGTGTTCCCGCGCCGCGGCGGCCGCGACGGTGGCCAGGTCTATGTCGCGGTCGACGAAGGTCTCCGAGCGCAGCCGCGCGGTGGCGAGCAGGTCTTCGAGCAGACGGCTCATCCGCCGGGTGGCCTCCAGTACGACGGCGCTGGCCTCCTGCCGTTCGAGCGCGGTCGAAGACTCGTTGCCGAGGACCGCCTCGACGTTGGCCTGCACGATCGAGACGGGATTACGCAGCTCGTGCGACATGTCCTCGACGAGCATGCGTTCCGCCCGGAACGCGCGGTCGAGCCGCTCGAGCATGCCGTCGATGGTGTCCGCGAGCGTCCGGAGCTCGTCGTCCGGACCCGACGCGTTGATCCGCCGGGAGAGATCGGTGGCGGTGATGTCCTGTGCGGTGGCGGTGATCGCGCCGACCGGGCGCAACGCCCGCCCGGCCACCCACCAGCCGATGGCGATGCTGAGCACGAACATCACCGCCAGCGCCAGCAGCGAGTAGTCCCGCAGGTTCTGCAAGGCGGTGAAGTTGACGGCCCGCTGCACACTGCCGAGGTCGGAGAACTCGAACGTCTCCCCCGGCTTGTAGACGACGGTGCCGTCCCCCATCCGCTGGAACTTCCGCACCAGTACCGAATCCAGCGGGGCGGCGATGATCGACCAGGACAGCGCCACGTAGGCCCCGAACAGCAGGACCACGGTGATCCCGAACAGCAGGGCCGAGTAGGTGAGGGTGAGCCGCATGCGGATCGTGCGCGGCCACGGCGGGCGCGCCCATGCCCACCGGCCGCGGGTCATACCGGCTGTTCGGCGAGGGTGCGGAGCCGGTAGCCGCGCCCGGTCACCGTTTCCAGCAGAGGATCCTCGCCGTCCACGGTCAGCTTGCGGCGCAGGGTGCCGACGGTGACGCGAACCGTCTGGGTGAGCGGGTCGGCGTTCTCGTCCCAGACGTGCTCCAGCAGTTCTTCGGCGCTGACCACGTAACCGGGCCGGGCCAGCAGATACCGCAGGATGGAGAACTCCTTCAGCGTCAGCGGCAGCTCCCGGCCGCCACGCCACGCCAGATGCCGTGCCGCGTCCAGCCGGACCGGCCCGTGCGTGAGCACGGCGGTCCCCTCGCTGTGATCCCGCCGCAGCAGGGCCCGGACCCGGGCACTGAGCTCGGCGATCGCGAAGGGTTTCACCAGGTAGTCGTCCGCGCCGTGGTCGAGGCCGCGGACCCGGTCGTTCAACCCTCCCCGCGCGGTCAGCATCAGGATCTTCGGGGCCGAGGGGAGCCTGCCGCGGCGGATATCGGTCGCGAGGTCGAACCCCGAGCCGTCCGGCAGGTTCACGTCGAGCAGTACGAGGTCGTAGGCCGTGACGGCGAGCTTCTCCCCGGCGGACGCCACGGTGTGCGCGCAGTCGACCGCGTAGCCCTCACGCTCCAGAGCGATCCGCAGGGCGCTGACCAGCCCCGTCTCGTCCTCGACGATCAAGATCCGCACCTCGGTCATGGTATCCGGGTTCCCGGAAAGCGCGACTTCCGCTTTCGGTCCGCTTTCGGCGTGATCCGGCTCCGGAGGGCGGGTGGGTAGTTTGACGACATGGCCGATCACACCGCCCTTTCCGCCGATGAGAACCATGTCTGGCGGTCGCTGCTCCGCCTGTCCGACCTGCTCCGGTACCGCGTCGCCGCCGACGTACGGGAAGTGTCGGATCTGTCCCCCGCGGATCACAGCGTGCTGTTGCATCTCGCCGAGGCCGACGCCGGTCTGATGCTGCAGCAGGATCTCGCTTCGGCCATGTACTGGTCGAAGAGCCGCATGTCGCATCAGCTGGCCAGGATGGAGGCCCGCGGCTTGGTGACCCGCTCCCCGAGCACCGGCTCGCGGCAGATGGCCATCTCCATCACCGAGGAAGGCCGGGAGGTGATCGATGCCGTGGCTCCGGCGCACGCCGATTCGGTCCGAAGGCATCTGCTGAACCGTGCCACCGCGGAGGAGCTGACGACGCTGGTGCGGCTGGCCCAGCGGATCAGGGACGACGTCGACGCGGGCATTCCGTACTGACCACTCCCGCGGCTTCGTTGCCCGCAGTCGCGTGTGGACTGCCCGGACGATGCGATTCCCCTCGCCGCCATGATGTGTCATCGTGACTCGATGAGGCCACGGAAGCCCTCACCGAACCAGCGCGCCGTCGAACAGGTGCACACCCTCGACGAGCTCCTGCTGGAGCGCGACGGATTGCTCACCGTGCTGGACCGGATCGCCGCGCTGCGGGGAACCGCCCGGCTGATCCGGGCGGCCGTCGGCGCCAGCTCCGGATTCGTGGCGGAGCTGGAAACGCCGGACCGGGCGATCGTGCGGTGGATGTCGGGCGCCAGGACCGAGCAGCTGCGGAATCTCGTCGTCCCGCTCGGTCAAGGCATCGGCGGCAAGGCCATGGCGCTCGGCTCGGTGATCCGGGTCAACGACTACATCGCGTCGGCCTCGATCACGCACCACTTCGACACTCAGGTCCGCGACGAAGGACTGGGGGCGATGCTGGCCATCCCCATCGTCGACAAACGCGGGCTGGAGCCTCGCACCATCGCCATCGCGTACGCCGGGATGCACGACTCGGCGACCTTCGGGGACGTCGCCGCCGGGCGGATGCAGGCGGTCGCCGACCACGCGGCGATGGCCGTGCACATCGCCGGCACATCCGATCTGACCAAAGCGGACGCTGTCACCGCCGAGCGGAAGCGTATCCAAAACTCCCTGCACGACTCGGTCGGCGCGATGCTCTTCTCGATCGGGGCGCAAGTCCAAGCGCTCCAAGGAACACTGTCCGACCAGCCCGCGCTGATCACTCGGCTGCGCCTGCTCGAGTCGGATATCTCCGCGGCTTCCTCGGCGCTGCGCGAGTCGATTCTCGCGCTCGACGAGGTGACACCGGAACGCGCCTTGCCGGTCGAGATCATGGAACACACCCGGTCGTTCGAACGCCGGACCGGTGTGTCCGCTCGATTCATCGAGCTGAGCGGCTTGCCACCGCTCGACCCGGAACGCACCGAATTCCTGATCGCGGTGGTGCGAGAAGGGCTGGTGAACATCGAGAAGCACGCCAGGGCTCATTCGGTGATCGTCAGTCTCGGTTCTTCGGAGGGCGGCGTCCATCTCGCGATCGCCGACGACGGAACCGGAACACCGCATGAAGGCGCCTCGGGAACCCGGATCGGGCTCCGGTCGCTCGTGCAGCGAGCGACCAGGCTGGGTGCGACGGTCAAGCTCCTGCGCGACGAGGACGAAGGAAGCACACTTCGCGCCTGGCTGCCCCTACACGGCGACGCGGACCCGGAGCTTTCCCCTCGCGGCGAATGAATACGTCCCCTCTCCATTTGGGGGTGTACATGTCAACCAGCCGCATTCACACTCACCATCGGCCAAACCCTCGCCTCACCGAGCGCTGAGAAGGACTCCGATGTCGTACAGATCATCCACCGCCGTGCCGAGCCCGACCGAAGAGGACACTCGCCGACTGCGGCAGGTCGCGTCGGCCAGCCTCGTGGGCACCACCGTCGAGTGGTATGACTTCTTCATTTACGCCTCGGCGGCGAGCTTGGTTTTCAGTCAGCAGTTCTTTCCGACGTTGGACGGCACCGCCGCGCTGCTCGCGTCCTTCGCGACACTCGGAGTCAGCTTCGTCGCGCGCCCGATCGGCGGCATCGTGTCGGGACATCTCGGGGACCGGTTCGGCCGCAAGGCCGTCCTGGTGGCCACCCTGGTGCTGATGGGAGTGTCCACCGTCGGCGTCGGACTCCTTCCCGGCTACGGTTCGATCGGTATCGCCGCACCGATCCTGCTCGTCCTGCTCCGCCTCCTGCAGGGCTTTTCGGCAGGCGGCGAGTGGGGTGGCGCCGCCCTGATGTGCGTCGAACACGCCCCACCGGGACGACGCGGGTTCTTCGGCGCCTTCCCGCAGATCGGCGTGCCACTCGGCCTGCTGCTGGCCAACCTCGCCTTCTTCACGGTATCGACGTCGACCACGAAGGAGCAGTTCCAGTCTTGGGGCTGGCGGCTCCCCTTCCTGTTCTCGGTGGTGCTGATCGGCGTCGGCATGTTCGTCCGGGCCCGGGTGTCCGAAAGCCCGGTCTTCGCCGAACTCCGCGAACGCCGAAGCCGCCGCTCGGCCCCGCTGAAGGAGTTGTTCAAGTCCAACTCACGCGAGCTGATCGTGGGCATCGGCCTGTTCATCGCGAACAACATGATCGGCTACATCCTGATCGCCTTCATCACTTCCTACGGCACCCGCACCCTGGGGCTTTCCAGCTCGACCATGCTGCTCGTCGGCATGGTCGGCGCCGTGGCGTGGGGTGTGTTCACCCTCCTCGCCGGCCGCTGGTCGGACAGCTGGGGGCGCCGGCGCACCTACCTCATCGGCACCCTCGCGCTCATGGCGTGGACGTTCCCGTTCTTCCTGCTGTTCGACACGAAGTCCGTACCGCTGATGATCCTCGCGGTCATCGCACTCGCTTTCGGGCTCGGCCTGACCTACGGCCCGCAAGCCGCGACCTACGCCGAACTCTTCCCCTCCGCGATTCGCTACAGCGGCGTTTCGTTCGCCTATGCCTTCGGTGCCGTCCTGGGCGGCGGCTTCGCCCCGCTGCTCTCGACCTACTTGGTCGGACTCACCGGAACATCGTTGTCCGTCTCGGCGTACATGCTCGTCGCTTGCCTGTTCACGCTGGCAGCCGTTCTCGCGCTCCGGGAACGACCGGCGGCGGAACGGGAAGCCTTCGTCACCGCCGTCGACTGAGCGGGTTCACCGGCGACCGGTAAAATCCGGCCATGTCCCAGTCGCGCGCCTCCGATCCGACGAGTCCTCCGTTGCAGGGGCCGTCACGGCGGGACGCGAAGGCGAATCTCGCCCGGATCCTCACGGCTGCGGCCGACGTCTTCGCCACTCAAGGGTGCAACGCCACGCTGGCCGACGTGGCCAAAGCGGCCGAAGTGGGCGTCGCCACGGTGTACCGCAAGTTCGCGACGAAGGACGACCTGATCCACGACGTGTACGAGCCCCGGTTCGCCGCCGCGGAACAGCAAGCGCTCGACGCCGCTCAGGATCCGGATCCGTGGGCGGGTATCTCCGGGTTTCTCGAGAAGTCGATCACGACGCTCGCCCCGGACCGGGGTTTCCGCGAGCTGCTCAGCGGGTCCTATAGCGAGACGCTCGGCTGGTCACGTCCCCGCACTCCGCACCGCCTGGCGAAATTGGTGGAGGACAGCCACAACCGGACGGGCAAGCACCTGGAACGCCTCGTGCGGCGAGCACGCGAGGCAGGCCTGGTCCGCGACGATCTCGTGGCGGGCGACCTCCTGCTGCTGTCGATGGCCGTGCAGACCTCGGTCGAATTCGGCGGCCGTAGCCATCCTCACCTGTACCGGCGGATGATCGGCTTCCTGATGGACAGCCTGCAACCCGCGCGCGACGCCCCGACACCGCTGCCGGTGCCGGGGCTGACCAACCGGCAGATCGCCGCGCTGGAACGGCGGCGGCGTGAGCGGATCTCAGGCTCCACAGAGCCGTGACCAGACCCCTCAGCGCTTGAGTCGCCGACCGAGGAAGTCGACGAGCCGCCCTGCCACCTCCTGCGTGGTCCACTGCAGGGAGTTCTCCGGGGTGCCGGTGAACGCGACGTCTCCGTGCGCGGCGCCGTCGACCACGTACCGGGTGCTGTCCACCCCGCCCGCGCGCAACGCGTTGTGGAGCTTCAGGGTCTGGCTCGGCGAGATGGTGGTGTCCGCGTTGCCGTGGAAGATCACGAACGGCGGATCGCCCGCGCCGATGTAGCTGATCGGGTTGGCACGCGCCACCGCCGCCGGGTCGTCGGCGAGCGAAACGGTGCTGGCCGGGCCGTTGACGTACTTGGCCGTCGCCGCGAGCAGCGGCGCCATCGCGCGCTGGGTTTCGGGATCGAAATCCGACTGCAGCTGTGACAGGTCGGAGGCGCCGAACTTGACGACGACCGCCTGCACGTCACTGCTCTGACCGAGGTCGGCACCGACGTCGAAGCGCTTGTCGCCGTTGGTGACACCGGTCATCGCGACCAGGTAACCGCCCGCGGAGTCACCCCAGACCGCCACCGAGCCGGGATCGATCTCGTAGTCGGCCGCGTGGGCCCGCAGGTACCGGACGGCCGCCTTGACATCGGAAACGCTGTCGGCGTAGGTCGCCCCGTCCGGCTGGACCCGGTACTGAATGCTCGCGACGACGTAACCGGCTTCCGCGGCGAAGGTCCGCAGGGGAAGGTTCCCGCCCTTGTCCGCCCGCATGAAGCCGCCACCGGGCACATAGACGACCAAGGGTTTCGGGCCCGCCGTCTTCGGAACCTGGACGTCCATCGCGAGCTGTCCGGTCCGCCCGCCGGCGAGGGGGACCGTGGCGTAGGCGACGTCGGCGTGCGTGACCACCTCTGTACGTCCACAGTGGATCTGCGGGGCGGTGCCCGGCTTGAGCAACGTACTGGTACTGACGTCGACCGGCACGACGATCTTGGGTGCCGCGGCGCCGGCGGGTGGCCCTTCCCCACCTGGCCTGCCACCCGGGTTCTGCGGCATCGGACCGCTCGGGCAGTCCTTCGTGGCCGACGCGGCGGCGGGGGCGGCGGTGTCTTCCGCGGTCGAGCACGCGGCGGTCGCCAGGACGATCACGGTGGCGGCGACGAGCGACGCCGTCCTGAATCTGGTCATCGAACACTCCTCCTGAAGCGGAATTACTATTCCGTATATCATGCGACTCGGCCGAGCGCACGTTCTTGTGGTTGATCTGTCAACCACATGAGGTCGATTTCCACCTCAGGAGGAGATGTTCACCCGACGGGATTCGTCAGGCCGCCGACGCGGCCCGCTTGATCAAATCGGCCACCGCGGACGGCTGCGACTCGTAGATGGCGTGACTGCCGGCGACCTCGGCCACGATGGCGCCCGCCCGTTCGGCCATGGAGCGCTGCGCGGGCGGCGGGATCATCCGATCCTCGGTGGCGACGAGGTACCAACTGGGGGTGGTGCGCCAGGCGGGCTCGCCGACGGCACCGGCGAGCGCGTCGACACCCCACGGAACCTGGGAGTCGGCGAGGAACGCGGCACGTTTCGGGGTGAGGTCCCCGGCGAAGGAGTCGTGGAACTTCTCCTTGTCGAGGAACAGGAATCCGTCCTGCGGGGGCAGGATCGGCGGAACCGGAGCACCGGGCGGCGGGTCGGCGACCAGGGTGTTCACCGATTCGCCCTTGTCGGGCGCGAAAGCGGCGATGTAGACGAGCACGACCGCCTTCTCGTGGTTCCCGGCCTCGCTGATCACGGCGCCGCCGTAGGAGTGCCCGACCAGGACGGCCGGGCCGTCCAGCCGGTCGAGGGCCTGCCGGGTGACCGCCGCGTCCCCCTCCAGCGAAAGGGTCGGATTCTGCACGACACTCACCGTGTAGCCGTCCTTGGTGAGCAGGCCGTGGACCTGCTCCCAACCGGCGCCGTCCACGAAACCACCGTGGACGAGGACGACGTTGCGTACACCTGCACTCATGAGGATCTCCTGCTCAGCCAGAGGTTTTGGAGGACACGGACGGCGCGATCATGATCGGAATTGCTATTCCGGTTCATCCTAGCGCGGCCACTGCCTCCTGAGCCCTGGGAAGAATGGCTACGATCCGGAATAATTATTCCGGTATGGTGGAGCGGACGACGCCCACGCCACGAGGAGCAGAGACCATGACAAAGCCCCGCCGCGCCGGTGTCGTCGCCCGCACGGTCACCGCCGTCCATCGGCGCGCCTTCGGCCTGCCCGCCGGCGGAAGGCCGTACACGGTCGAACGCGGCCTCCGGGTTCGCATGGCCGACGGCGCCGAGCTGGTGACCGACGTCTACGCCCCGGCCGGTGAAGCGCACGGAACGATCCTGATTCGCTCCCCTTACGGGCGAGGACTGCCGGAGAGCCTGTTCCACGGACGCGCGTTCGCCGATCACGGCTACCAGGTGATCGTGCAGAGCGTCCGCGGCACCGGAGGCTCCACCGGGACGTTCCGCCCGATGACGCAGGAGGCATCGGACGCTCAGGACACTGTCGGCTGGCTGCGCGAGCAGTCCTGGTTCACCGGAAGGCTCGCCACCCTCGGCGGTTCGTACCTCGGCTGGACACAGTGGACACTGCTGCGGGACCCGCCGCCGGAACTGCTGGCTTCCGTCGTGGTGGCCGGCCCGCACGACTTCGCCCGTGCCCTGCGTGGCACCGGTTCCCTCGCACTCGCCGATTTCCTCGGGTGGAGTGCCGCCATTCGGGCACAAGGACAGGGCGGGCTCTCCGAGATCATCGCCGCTCGCCGACGGGTCACGGCCGCGTTGCGCGAACGAACCCCCGCGGCGGCAGCGACGGCAGCGCTCGGCTCCGAGGAAACCTGGTTCGCCGAATGGCTGGCGCACCCCGGCCTCGATGATCCTTTTTGGACTCACTACGACGCGACGCCCGCCCTGACCGCCACCCGGGTACCCACCCTGCTCATCGGCGGCTGGCACGACGTCTTCCTGGACCAGACTCTCGAACAGTTCCAGGTCCTCACCGACCGCGGCGTCGACGTGGCCATGACCATCGGCCCCTGGACACATCTGGACACCACGCTCAAGGCCGCGCGGGTCGCCGATTCCGAAGCACTCTCCTGGCTCGACCAGCACCTCGCCGCCGGTCCGGTCCGCGAGGATCCGGTCCGCGTCCACGTGACCGGCGCCGACACCTGGCGGCCGATGCCCTCCTGGCCGCCGAAAACCGGCGAACAGAGCCTCGGCCTGCACGCCGACGGGAAGCTCATCGAAGAACCGAGGAAAGCTTCGGGCACCGTCGAATTCGGCTACGACCCGGCCGATCCGACACCGTCGCTCGGTGGCCGTCACATGTCCGCCAAAGCAGGCCGCCAGGACAACCGCCCGCTCGAACGCCGCGACGACGTGATCACCTTCACCACCGAACCACTCACCGCCCCGGTCCATGTCTTCGGCAGTCCGCACCTGGACCTGCAGCTCACCGTGGCAACCACCGCTCGACCTGACCTGTTCGTCCGTCTTTGCGACGTCGACGACCGCGGCCGCTCGCGGAACGTGACCGAGACCTTCGTCCGCCTCACCACCGGATCAGGGCGAGCGAGCCTCCCGCTGGGTGCCTGCGCACATGAATTCCGCACCGGCCACCGGATCCGGCTGCAGATCTCCGGCGGCGCGTACCCGCGTTTTGCCCGCAACGAGGCACCGTGTCGCTACACGGTGCTCTGTGAAGACTCACGGCTGACCCTGCCCGTGGAACCGTCGGCGGTGATCACGCCCCGTCCACAATGGACCGCAGGCGTTCGGCGTCGGCTACGGGATCATGGCCTGCCGACCTGAAAGGGCCGGGCGGTGGCTTCCGGTGAGCGCGGCGACCGGTCAAGAACCCCTGGGTTTCAGTCCGTCGGCGGGGTCAAGACCGAGCATGGCCAGCAGCAACGCACAGTCCTCGGCGTCCTTCGCCGCCGACGCCACCAGACGCGCGCCGCGACAACGCTGATCGTGGCTCATGTCGTAGGACTCTGGTCTGACACCATCGAGTCTGCCCACAGGCCGCCTCATACGGCGGCCCCCGGCTTTCTTCCCCTGGCCCTCATCACGGCTCTACGCCACCTCCCGAGTGGGCTGTTCTGCGTGCAAGCAGCCAAGGACTGGGGCGGCACCGGCGAGGTCGGCAGGTGAACGTGTCCGCATCACCATCTCCGGTCTCTCCAGCGTAACCCGCGACCGCCTCACGAACCGCAGGCGAACGGGTGGATTCCGCCGGCATCCTGACCTGGCACGTCCAGCCACGCCCCATGTTCGCGGGTTCTGCACCTTGCGACCGGCGTTCCGAACACCGGTCGATTTCGAAGTATCCAATGCGGAAACACACGCTTTCCGCGGTGCGCTACCGGTTTCCTTACCCGCGATATTCACTGTGAATCATTCCGGAAATTCACCTGAACGAGAAGCGCCAAGAGCGCCTCCTGTCTATTTCCGCCCTACGGGTGTAGGGTCGGAGGCGGTTGTTCATTGACCGCCGGTGACCGCTTTCAGCGGGACGTTCGAGCTTCTTGCTCCTCCACCATCGGTCTCGGATTCAGGAAAGTCGAAATGCGAAACAATCGCACGTTACCCACTTTTGCCTGCACCATCGCACTGGTGACCGGATCGGCAGTTCTCCTGCCCGCATCGGCGCAAGCCGGTGCCGAATCGGTCCCCTGTGACGAGGCGGCGCTGGTCTCCGCGGTCGACGCGGCCAACGCGGCGGGAGGCGGCACCGTGACCTTGACCCCGGGCTGCACCTACACCCTCGGCAGCGTCCACGGTGACGACGGTGTGCACGGTCCGGCAGGCCTGCCCATCATCACCTCGCCCATCATCTTCGAGGGCAACGCGAACACCATCACCCGCGCACCGTCAGCGGCCTCCTTCCGCATCGGCCAGGTGGCTCCCACCGGCGGCATCACGCTCAAGGCGGTCACCATCAGCAATGGTCACGCGGCCGCCGCGGGCAACGACGACGGAGGTGGCATCCTCAGCTTCGGAGCGGTAACCCTCACCGGCAGCGTGTTGTCCGGTAACGCCGCCAACGGCCGAGGCGGCGCCTTGTACAGCACCGGAACCCCGGCCGCGGCGACCTTCACCAGCAGCACTGTCAACGGCAACACCGCGGGCCAAGGCGCCGGAATCGCCAGTGTGAACGGGACGCTCACGCTCACCAGCAGCGTGGTCAACTCCAACGCGGCGACGGTGAATCCCGGTGGGATCTACTACGTGGCGGGTTCGGCGACGCTGAACACCTCCACAGTGACCGCCAACACCGCGACCAACTGCACCGGCAGCCCCTCCCCTGTTCCCGGATGTGTCGGATGACCGCCGTTTCCTGCTCGAATCCCAGCGGAGTCGTTTCCAGGAAAAAAGATGTGCCGCGAAGAAACCGCGGCATTCTGCGGGCCGTCATCGGCGCCGCCACTCTGACCGGCGGCATGATCGTCCTGACCCCCATGGCGCAGGCGACCACCATTCCCGTGGCGTGCGGTGAAAACGCCCTCGTCGCCGCCATCAACCTCGCCAACTCCACAGTCGACAGCGACACCCTGACGCTGGCAGGCGGCTGCACCTACGCGCTGACCTCCCCGCACGGCGGGCCCGCCAACGGACTTCCGGTCATCACCACACCGATCGAACTGCTCGGTCCGGCGACCATCACGCGCACCGCGCTGCTGCCGTTCCGGATCGCCGAGGTCGGCCCGACCGGCAATCTCACCCTGACCACCTCGGTCGCCTTCACCAACGGCAGCGTGGTCGGCGACGGGGGCGCCATCCTCAACCACGGCGCCGTGACACTCACCACCAGCAGGCTGAGCGGCAACCACGCCACCCTCGCCGGCGGCGGCCTCGCCAACGCCGACACCCCGTCCGGCACGGCACCCGCCGCGTCGTTCACCAGAAGCGACGTACTCGGGAACACGGCGCTGCTCCAGGGCGGCGGCATCTACAACGGCCTCCGCGGCACACTGACCACCACCGGCGTCTCCGGCACGCCGATGCTCGTCAGCGGCAACAGCGGCGCCCAAGGCGGTGGTATCGCAGCGGTCGAATCGACCGCGACGACCATCACCCAGACCGCCGTGACCGTGAACCACGCGCTGCTCACCGCGGGCGGCGTCTACCGGAGCAACGGCACCATGACCACCGACAACGCGCCCATCACCGCCAACACGCCCGGCAACTGCGCCGGGAGCTCCCCGGCGGTCCCCGACTGCACCGGCTGACCCCCGACGGCCGTTGTGCGACGGAGGCCCCAGCGGGCGATCCCGCTGGGGCCTCTGTCGCACGGTGACCGCGCCGACGCGGTGGACCCGATCGTCGTGGCGGATCACGTCACCGGACGCGATCGGCTCAAGGCCCGGCTTGCCTTACGGTTACTGGTTGCACGGCGCCAGGGCGGCCGCCGGGAACACCCTGTTCGAGAACGAACACGGTTCCGGCGTTGCGCAGTCGCGCCCAGCCGTCCCCCGACTGGCGGGCTTCGCAGCCCAGGGCGAGATAGAACCTCAGCGAGGGGACCAGCCGGATGCAACCGGCGAGCGTGGACGCACTAGTGCTCTCGATCGCGGTGAGACTGCTCCTTTCCATACTTCGCTCCCGTTTGCCCGTCGTGTTCGAGATCGTCAGTTCTCTCGCCGGCCGAGGACGGCACGGACGACGAAAGGCGCAGGGTCAGAATCGACTTTCCGGAGCGGCTTCTTGATTTCGGGTCACCGGCACGGCAACGGCGTACAGTCGGCAGTATCCCCACCGTCAGGTGGCAGAGAGCGAGCCTCCGATGTTCACACGATGTCCGCAAGGACATCGACGGGCACTTCACCTTTCTCGTGGCAACTTCACTCCGAAGCTCGGCGGAGTCCGATAAGGACTGTCCATATGCGACTATCGTCAAGGAAGGGACATACGATGAACACCACGCGGAACGGCACAAGCGTGATCGTCGAGCGGTTACGTCTCAGCACCGGCTTCGCCGCCTCTGAACGCGATTGGGTCGCCGAGCGGCTGGCCGCACTCGGTTCCAGGCTGCGTTCCTTCCGAGACGATCAGGTCGAACTGGAAATCGGTCTCAAGGATCGGCACGGCGCCGGCCAGCAGGTCACGCTCGAATGCCGGCTCCATCGCCTACCTCACCTGCACCTGGTGGCCACTTCTTCGGCACAGGACCTGTCGATCGCGCTCAGCGAGGTTCGCAACGACATGATGCGGCAGGTGGACCATGCGAAGACTCGCGCCGAACCGCGGAACAACCGCGCATTACGGAACACCCCGATCCTGCCCGGACTCGGCCGGCCCAGCTGACGATCATGCCGCCTCGTGTAACGCTGGGGACAGGCCGCGGATTCACAGGGACGCGGTGACACCCAGACCCCCGCCGGTGCCCTGTCCATCGTGGTGCATCGGGCTTCGCCCAGACCGAAGCACGGTGCTCGTGGCGTGGATCGTGCTGGTGATCGTCTGGCTGGGCATCGGGGTGAGCACGTCACTCCCCCGCGCGGCAGCCGCGCCTCGCCCATGTTCTCAAGGCCGTCGCGCTTAGTATGGGTAATGTCTACGAGTTCGGGTCATTCGATGGTCAAGGCGCTTCAGGAAATGATCACGAAAGGGGCGGCTGGTGACCGAGGATCAGCGGCGACGGCTGCGGTCGTTGCTGGCGGCGAACGGCGACGGCAACTCCTCGGCCGTCGCTGAGATCTGCGCGCTGGCCGTGGCGGAACTGGCCGTTTCCGGGGTCTGGGTGACCCTGATCTCTCAGGCAGGAACCCCGGCCACGCAGCGAGGCCTCGTTTGTGCCACCGATGCGACCGCCACCCAGCTGGAGGAACTGCAATTCACCGTGGGAGAAGGCCCAGGCCTGGAGGCTGTCACCTCCGGCAACGCGATACTGGTGCCTGATCTGGTCGTGACGGCATCGCGGTGGCCCGCTTTCACCTCCGGCGCCCAGGCCGCCGGAGTGGCGGCGGTGTTCGCGTTCCCCCTGTCGCTGGGCGCCATCCGGCTAGGATCGTTGGATTGCTACCGCACCACGGCTGGGCAACTGAGTTCACGACAGACCGCCGCCGCGCTGATTCTGGCCGAAATGACCTTCGAAGCGGTCTTGTCCGAGACCGCCGGGCGCGCCCACGACGATCTGGGCTGGATCACCGACATTCACGCCGAGGTCCACCAGGCGTCAGGGATGGTGAAGTACGACCTCGGCGTCAGTTTGGAGGCAGCTCTCATGCGCATCCGCGGCTACGCGTACGCCAACGACATGCCGATCGCGGTGGTGGCCCGGCGGATCGTGGATCGCGAACTGTTCCTGGAAGAAGAATGACTTACAGGCGGCACGGCAACGGTGAGGAAAGTGAGCGGCGATGAACGACCGGCACGAACGACGGCTGGCGCGGGTGTTCGTGGAACTGGCGGACACGCTCGTCGACGAATTCGACATGTTGGAGTTCCTGAACAGTCTTGTCGAGCGCTGTGTGGAACTGCTGGACATAGCCGCGGCGGGTGTCGTGCTTTCCGACCAGAAGGGCAAGCTGGCCATGGCGGCCGCCTCGTCCGAGCAGGCCCGGCTGCTCGAACTATTCGCTGTACAGGCCGATGACGGTCCATGCCTGGACTGCGTACGCACCGGCCTGCCGGTCTCCAGCGCGAATCTGGCCGACGAGGGCGCCAGGTGGCCACGGTTCGGACCCGCTGCCCGCGCGGCCGGCTTCCAAGCGGCCTACGCGGTGCCGATGCGGTTACGCCACACCGTGATCGGGTCGCTGAACATGCTCAACACCCACAGCGACGGCGTTGACGACACCAGCGTGCTGCTCGGCCAGGCCCTCGCCGACGTCGCCACCATCGGCCTGCTGCAGCAGCGGGCGATCCACGACAGCGCGATCCTCTCCGAACAACTGCAGACCGCGCTGAACAGCCGCGTCATCATCGAACAGGCCAAAGGGGTGCTCTCGGCACACGCGGGTTTGACCATGCAGGACGCCTTCACCGCGCTGCGTGATCATGCCCGCTCGCACAACCTGCGCTTGTCGGACCTCGCCAGAACAGTGGCGGACGGGACAGCCGACCTCAACGCCATCCGGCTCCGTGCATCCCGCCCGAAACCACGACCGGGCCCCCCGAAACACCACTGAACCCCCTCGCCATGGCAGAGTCCCGTCTACAAGCAGCAGATCCCCGCGGATCAAAAGGGGCTCACGACGACCTTGCCGTCGATCCGCCCCTTGGCGAGCGGTTCGAGACCTAGGTCGACCAGATCGTCCAGCCTGATCACAGAGTGGAGCAGCAGCGGCCCGAGTGTGCCTTCGGACAGGATCTCCAGTGCTGGGCCGAGGTCCTCGTCACAGTTGTGAGCGACGGTCGAGTCGACGGTGACTTCGCGCAGGGTGAGCGCGAACAGGTCGACTGTGGTCTTGTCTTCGGGCAGACCGACGGCCAGCACGCGGCCGTCGGCGCCGCGGCCCCGGGTGTTCTCCAGGACCCTGTCGACAACGTCCTCCTGCGCGGAGAGCGTGCGGTTCGCACCCAGCTTCGCCGCGCGTTCGAGCTTGGCTCCGGGAAGGTCGATGACGGTGACGTCGGCGTGGTGCAGATGGCTCAAGCCGGTGAGGACGAAGGTGCCGATGGCACCGGCTCCGATGATCACCACGGACTCTCCGTCGCGGACGCCGGCGCGTCGGGCGGCGTGGAGTCCCACCGCCAGTGGCTGCGCCATCACCGCGGCGTCGAAGGACAGGTCGGCAGGCAGCCGTCTCAGCGTCCTGGTGGGCACGGCGACGTACTCGGCCAGCCCGCCTGGCGCGTTCAGGCCGAGGGTGTAGTAGGCGCGGCAGATGTTGGTACGGCCCAGCGCACAGCGGTCGCACTGTCCACACCAGACTCCGGCGCCCGCGGCGACGAGAGTGCCCGCGGGCAGCCCGGCACGGACGTCGACGACCTCGCCGACGAACTCGTGGCCGGGGATCATCGGGCCGAGGTGGTCGCTGGCCGGGTGCCGTCGGTGCAGCGGCACCATCACCGGGCCGGTGGCCCATTCGGTCGCGTCGGTGCCGCAGATCCCGCTGCGCCGGACGGCCACCAGCACTTCGTCCGCACGGGGTTCCGGCAGGTTCCTGGTCGACTACTCCGACACCGCGGAGATCGTCACCACCGAGACCCGGAGTTCCCTCTCGAAGCGTCGGGTGTCGCCCGGACCGGCACGGGCCTGGCCATCGGCGGTGTCCGGCACGAGTTCCGCGACCACGCCGACGGTTTCACGCCCACCTGTGCGTCGAGTTCCCCCGGCTCACGATGCCCTCCATGGTCACTCAGCACCGGATGCACCTCGCCTGCGAATTCTCGAACTGGATCACCCTGGCCTTCACCCGCTGACCACGCCCTTTCTCCACCAAGCGACGATCAGGCTTCCGGGATCTCCCGGCCGAACGCCTCCACCGTGATGTCTTCGGGTTCGGGACCGCCCCGGACCCCGGTGTCGAGCGCGTCGATGGCCGCCAGTTCGGCCTCGGTGAGCTCGAAGTCGAACACGGCGAAGTTCTCGGCGATCCGGGACGGGCGGGTCGACTTCGGGATGACGGAGCGGCCCTGTTGCACGCCCCAGCGCAGCATGACCTGAGCCGGTGATTTCCCGTGTGCTTCGGCGATGCGCATGATGGTCTCGTTCTCCAGCGTGCTGGCATGCTTGCCGTCGCGATAGAACGTGATCCCGCCGATCGGGGACCACGCCTGCGACAGGATGCCGTGTTCGGCGTTTACGGCCAGGACGTCCGGCTGCCGGAAGTACGGGTGCACCTCGATCTGGTTGACCGCCGGGACGACCGAGGTCTCCTCGATCAGCCGCTCCAGCGGCTCGCGCATGAAGTTGCTGACGCCGATCGCACGGACGCGCCCGTCGGCGAGCAGCTTTTCCAGCGCGCGGTACGCCTCGATGGTGAGGTCGAAGCGTGACGGCAGCGGCTGGTGGAGGATCAGCAGGTCGATCTGGTCGACACCGAGTTTGCCCGCACTCTTGTCGAACGCGTGCAATGTGGCGTCGTAGCCGTAGTCGCTGATCCACACCTTGGTCTCGACGAAGAGGTCGGAACGGGCGAGCCCGGAGCGGCGGATGCCTTCCCCGACCCCGCGTTCGTTGAGATAGGCGGCCGCCGTGTCGATGTGCCGGTAGCCGGTGCGCAGCGCGGTCTCCACCGCGGTGGCGGTTTCCTCCGGCGGGGTCTGGAAGACACCGAAGCCCACCGCGGGTATGGCGATTCCGTTGTTCAGGGTCAGGCTGGTGGTCATATCTCCACGTTAGGCGAGCTTCCCGTCGTCAGGGAGGACCCGCCATTACCCCTTTCATCTCTCCGAGTGTCCTCACAGGACGGTTCGCGGTCAGGTCAGAGCGACACGCCGGAGCCAGGACGCGACCGCGTCACCGGCTTGGCCTGCCTCCTCGTCGTTGAGCGCGGTCACGGGCGGATCAGCACCTTCAGCGCCTCGCGGTCGGCCATCGCCCGGTAGCCATCGGGAACGTCGTCGAGGCCGACCGTGCGGTCGAAAACCTTGCCCGGCTCGATGCGGCCCTCGAGGATGTCCGGCAGCAGTTCCTCGATGTAGGCGCGGGCCGGGGCGACACCACCGGTGAGGGTGATGTTGCGCATGAAGACACCGAAGTCGGCCGGGACGTCCGGGTACTGCGGGGCACCGACACGGCTGATCGTGCCGCCGTCGCGCACGACGCCGAACGCGGTCTCGATCGCGGGTTTGAGCCCAACACACTCGAGCACCACAGGGGTACCGTCTCCGCCGGTCAGCTCCCGGACCTTCTCGACACCCTCGTCACCGCGTTCGGCGACGACGTCGGTGGCGCCGAACTCGCGGCCGAGGTCGGTGCGGTCGGTGTGGCGGCCCATCAGGATGATCCGTTCGGCTCCGAGCCGCCGGGCCGCGAGGACCGCGGACAGGCCGACCGCGCCGTCGCCGATCACCGTGACGGTGGTGCGCGGTGTGACGCCGGCGGTCACCGCGCAGTGGTGGCCGGTCGGGAACACGTCCGACAGGCTCAGCAACGACGGCAGCAGCGCCGAGTCCTCGCCGACCGGCAGCTTCACCAGCGTGCCGGACGCCTGCGGCACCCGCACGGCCTCGCCCTGGCCGCCGTCGACGTCCGTCGAGCCCCACTGGCCACCGTGACGGCACGAGGTCTGCAATCCTTCGCGGCAGAAATCGCACGTGTTGTCGGCCCACACGAACGGGGCGACCACCACGTCACCACGTTCCAGGCCGGTGAGGTCGGTACCGGTTTCCTCGACGACGCCGAGGAACTCATGCCCGATCCGGTCGCCGTGGTCCTGGGCAGGCTTGCTGCCGTAGGGCCACAGGTCGCTTCCGCAGACGCAGGCGCGCAGCACCCGTACGACCGCGTCGGTCGGTTCGATCAGCTTCGGATCCGGCACATGCTCCACACGCACGTCACCGGCCCCGTAGATCAGCGTGGCCTTCATGGAGACTCCCGTTCGTGGTCGGTCACCAGGAGCTTTCCCTGGCTCGCCACCAGCAAACGCGCCGTCGGGAGTCACCGGCAGGGTCTGCTCTTCCAGGTAACGCCGGTACTCCCCTTATCGGGGCGGCTCGGCGGCTTCGGCCAGGTCCTGGGTCGCGGCCCACGTGGCGAGCATCTTCAAGCCGTCGGAGGCCGGTGTGCCCTGCGGTGCGGTGTAGACGTTGAGGGTCAACCCCGGCTCCGAGGGAAGCTCCATCGATTCGAAGCTCAAGTCCAGCTCCCCCACGACCGGATGATTCAGTCGTTTGCGGCCACTGCGGTGGTACTGGACGTCGTGGGAGGCCCAACGCTGCCGGAACAGCTCACTTCTCGTCGACAGCTCACCGACCAGCTCGATCAGCGCCCGGTCGTGCGGGTTGCGGCCCGCTTCCAGACGCAGCATCGCGGCGGCGTCGTTGGCGACCCGGTCCCAGTCCACGAAGAAGTCCTGCGCCGCCGGGTCGAGGTAGATGAACCGTGTGGTGTTGGCCGGTCGCCGGGGGTCGGCGAGCACGGGAGCGTAGAGGGCGCGGCCGAGGCGATTCATGGCCACGATGTCGTGCCTGCCGTTGCGCACCCACGCCGGCGCGTCCGAGATCGCGTCCAGCACCTGCTGGCCCCCCGGGCGGACAGCCACCGGAGGAGTACGGCGGCGCCGCACCGGCGCGTCGGCGTTACGGGCCAGCGCGAACAGGTGCTCCCGCTCGGCCTCGTCGAGTTGCAGGGCCCGCCCGAGCGCGTCCAGCACGCTTTCCGACGCGCCGCTGAGGTTCCCGCGCTCCATGCGCACGTAATAATCGATCGAGATCCCGGCCAGCATGGCGACCTCTTCCCGCCGCAGCCCCTTCACCCGGCGATTGCCACCATAGGCCGGTAACCCCGCCTGCTCAGGGCTCAGGCGCGCCCGTCGCGAGCTGAGGAACTCGCGGACCTGCGCCCGATGGTCGGTCTGGCTCATCACCCCAGGGTAAGTCCGGCCGCCGCGACCAGCGAGGTAACAGCAGTACCCCCGAGCGCACCATACGCACCAGTCGAACAAGTGCGCCTCCCAGCCGGAATATCGCACCTACGAATATGTGCACTCCAGCAGTGAACGGAAAGGGTTTCGTGCTTCACAACTCGCCGACCGGGCGGTGCCGGACCAGGGCGAAGGGGTGTGGTTCGTGCCGCTCTTCCGAAGCAGGATCATCTGCGGATGCGGTCGTCGGATGTACGGATGCGTCCGTAACAAAGCCGCGTACCACCGCTGCCAGATCAGGAACAACAACCGAGGCCGGCCGGACAAGTACGCCGATCACCAGAAAGCCTTGTACGTACGGGAAGACGCGATCCTGGACGCAGGGAGCAAGTTCTTCGCCGACCGCGTGTTCGGACAGGACAGCCGGGCGATCCTCGCCGGTTCCCGCGTGATCGGCCTGTGACGGGTTTAGCCTGATGAGAGGCCGGTGTCCGCTGGTCGTTCCGAGTGCCCCCGGCGCGGCACGAACAGCATCTACATCGGATCAAACCCCTCGTGAGATGCGGGATCTCCGCGACGACCGTGATCGAACGGCGCCGCCGCAAGGCCCGGTGACCGCTATGACCACTACGAACGGAGCAACATCGTCCGGCCCGTGGCGCGAACCTGCTTTTGCCGTGCAGTGCGGCTACACTGCCCTGGTCGCTCTCGGCGCCGCCTACGCCTCCTACCGCCATGGACGAGATTTCGCCCTCCACTTCGGCGCCGACCACACCACCGCCACCATCTGGCCACTCATCGTCGACGGCCTCCTCATGATCGCCACCGTCGAACTCTGGAAACCCACCGACACCGACCGAACACGAAGCCGCTGGACCGTATGGCTCGCCTTCACCTTCGGCATCTCCCTCTCGCTCTGCGCCAACATCGGCTCCACACCAGACCTCAGCATCCTCGGCATCACCGTCGCCGCCTGCCCTCCCCTCGCTCTACTCCTCACTGTCGAGCTCCTCAACCGCGCACTGAAACGACACAGGACCGACGCAACGCCTCACGAACAGCAGATCGACGACGAGCTCGGAGCGCTCTTGCCCAACGACACGACCGAACTCCAGCCCGACCCAGCCGGCAAGCAGAAGCCGCCCGTCGAGCAGACTGCCGAAGAACGTATGCGGGCCCCTACTACCTTGCCGAGCAAGCCGACGGCCGCACTCCCAGCGGTGCCGATCTCGACCGGATCGCCGGTACTCACAACTACGGCCGTCGCATCCTCCGAAAGTGGCGTAAAGAAGGAACTCTTTCCGACGATTCAGGAGAACCTGAGCCGAGCCGTCCCGATGCCATGCCTTCAACACCCCGAGCGGAGAAGCCCCAGATCCCACGACTTACCGTATCGGGGTCAGTCGAGTCGACGCCTTGAACGGAGCTTCGCGACAGCCACGACGCGAAGACTTGCAGTTCGGCCGAACGATAGCTGATGCGCATGACCTCGCGATACCGACTACGGCTACCTCCAGGAAGCCGCTGCACTCATTCGCCTGCAC